>OKKB01000093.1_pt1 | contig 58352 bp, 32 predicted proteins | sample 1613931 | NCBI WGS metagenome assembly OKKB01 (sample SAMN04436893, study PRJEB24849) | human gut metagenome | biome: human gut; feature: NICU; material: stool | host: Homo sapiens | place: USA: Saint Louis, MO | collected 2012-02-08
GTTAATTATCAGGTACTAACCATTGTTGATAATTATCTTTAACTCTTAATTTAACATCTTCTAATTTAACATCGTTATTTTCATCAATTTCTTTACCATAATTGATTTCTAAATTCTGACATGATTTGATACTTTCCAAAATAATCTTATCATAATTATCATTAGTAGTAGTAGTGACATTAGTTTCTTCTTTCTCTTCACCTTCTTTCTTTTCCTTTTCTAATCCATTCAATAATCCATTAATAATAATCTTGACACGTTTGAAATCTAAAATTAATTTCAAATTAACCCATCCTTCATTATCCATATTTTTTCTAAGATATAAATCTTTAATCAAATTTTCTAAGGAAAAATAATAGTCAATTTGTTGAATTAATGCTTGTTGAGGATCTTGTTTAGGTGAAATTGGTGGAGGAATTTGTTGTGGTGGATATTGTTGATGTTGAAGGTGTTGTTGAAGATGTTGATGAGGTATTGGGAATGGTTGGGCTGGTATTCCTGGAACTCCAGGAAGGGTATGAGGTGGGAATGGTATAAATGGAATTGGTGTCATCATTGGGTTATTACTGTTGTTGTTGTGACGATATCCACCATTACGATAATTGCCGTTACTATTGTGGTTGTTATTATTTCGGTTATTTCTGTATTGTCCACCATTATTGTTTCTATACGGACGGTTACCCCCATTACCATTGTTATTGTTCACGTTATATTGGAAATTGGGTGGGTATGGTTGAGGTTGGAAAAATCCAACATTTTGTGGATTAAATGCTTGTTGATTTTGTGAATGTGGTTGATTGTTGTTGTTAGTGTATCTTTTTTGATATTGTCCGTTATAATTACCATTCTGTTGGTTGTTGTTAAAACGTTTCTTTGGTTGCCCGTTAGAGTTAAAACGTTGTTGTGGTGGTTGCTGTGATTGTTGTTGAGCGTGTGGTTGAGATTCTTGGGGAGTTGATTGTTCAGAAGATTCTTCTTCCTGTTGTTGTTCTTGATGTTGTTGTTGTTGTTCAGCAGAAACAGTGGAAGTAGAAGTAGTATCAGCAGACGAAGCAGGTGCTTGAGTTTGGTCTTTGGCGTTACTATCTTTCTTATCAGTCGTCACAGATCCATTAGCAGAAGATGTGTTTGCGTCAGAAGATTTGATTGATTCCTTATTAGCACTTTCTTCACCTTTATCATCTCTTTTCTTAGACCCAGATTTTTGGTGATGATGTTGATTATTGTTGGTGTTCTTTTTTCTATTTCTGTTGTGTTTTTGATTATGGTTACCACCACTACCACTACTATTTCTTGAACTTGGTAATATCACTTTAGCATTGATTGGAACCCATTTGTTAGTAATTGGTTTAATGAATTTTTGTGATTGTGGTTTACTAGTAGGTTGTTCTCCTAATAATGGAGCCTTATCAGGGGCAGGCCATTTTTTATCATCAACTGACAATTCTTTAACACCAGCAGTTACATCACCCCAAACAGATTTTGAAGGTACAGGTGCTGGAGCTAAAGTTTTCTTTGAAGGTTTGGAAGGTGAAGGTGCAGATTCTGTTGTTGAAGAAACTTTGTTTGATTCTTTAGTTGAATCTTCTTCATTTGTGGATTCCTTAGAAGCTTCTTTTTCAACGGGTTCACTAGATACAGATGTTGATTTTGAGGTTGGTTTTGATTCAGAAGAAGCTGCTGGAACAGAAGGAGATGGTGAAGTTCCAATGGCAGCCACATTAGCATATGAAACTGGAGAAGTCATTTGGAAATCTTTGAACGTTGTTTAAACCTTAATTGAAAGTTATGTATAATGCAATTGTGAGGAAACAGAGGGGGAAGGGGGAAACGAAGGGAAAGATAGTCCGAATGATATATCAAAATTTAATTGAATAATAAATAAAAAAACAAAAAAAAGGAAGCCAGTAACAGGAATAGGAACAGAAACAAAATAAAACAAAAAGATTAACCAAAAATAAAATGGAAGAATAATTAAGTCTTGGTTATTAGTTTTTGTTGTTGATTGTTGTAGAAGTTGGAATAGAAAAAGGGAAAAAAAAATTTTTTGTAAGAGAAAATTTTTCACTAAAAAAAAAATTTTTTTTTGGTTTCAATGTTGTGTGTATGTGTGTGTGTGTGTGCGTGTGTAAGTAAGTTATATATTTTTTTGGGCCTTAGTTCCCTTTTGTTTATTAATATTTTGTTCCCTACCTATCTTCCTACCTTCCTCCCATTTCTCACTCGATCGTTTTTAATCCTCGTGAAATTAAATTTTTACATACAAAATACTGCATATAAGGATAGACCCGAGTGAATTTTTTGATTTTTTTTTTAGGTTTTTTGCATTTTCTACTCTCATCTTATTTTCAGGTTATGTATTAACAAACAATCTTTCTTTCACTTGAATGATATAAATTATTCAATAAATTTAGTATTTTGTCGTAATTAGCTCAAATATTTTTGATAATTGATCTATAGAGCACAGTTATAAATTAAATCCCTCAAAATTTTGGAAAATAATTCGCTCACCAATTAACTAGTGGGGATTTTTCTTTTTGTCACGTGATCTGGACAACCAATATGTTTTCTGGTGTCAACCTATTAGATTTTTGTAGTTTTGATTTGATATGGTTTTACCCTCTTCTATGGTAATGTTGCATGATTATGTGGTATCTTGAGTTGGATGTATTGATAGAACAGGTTCACTTAGTTTCTATTATGTGGGTACTGCAAATTGTTTGTAAAGTTCTCTTTCTCTTTTTTTGGGCACTTGCCATGTAGTGTACTAAAGTACGAAGAATCTGTTGCCATATGTTCAGAAGAGATGTTTAAAGACCTATTCATTATTCAATTGTGATTGCTATATGAGGATACATAGTGTAATTGATAAAGCAATACAGTTTTTTTGGTATTAATCTCGATACAAATCTTATAAAACGCTTGTCCCCCACTCGACAATTAACACTCTAACTACATTATGTACTAATAATACCTTCATGGGCTTAATAGTTGCGAATCAATCATCTTTGAAATTGCGGATAAATCTTTATAGCTGTAGTGAGTCAAGTTTTATCCAAATTGCACATACATCTGTACATCGCGATATCCATTTACCCCATACAGGAAATTTATAATAATATTGTTGTTTGTTGTTGAACCACACACTTTCCATTTTACATATTAAAAATTTGGAGAGTCAAAGAAGAAAAAAAAAAGGCACTCCTGTAATTATTGTTGTTGTTGGTTATTTGGAAGTCCCAATTTATTGTTATCGATCTTCCTTTTTTCATTACATTTATCTATATATTTCTATTTATCAATGTCAATCATCACCAATCCGTTATATCGTCCACTTTTTGAAGTTCTTAAATCTGCCAGAAATGGTATTGTTTATGGGGGTAAATTAAGATTTCTGCATGCACTAGTGATAAACTTATTATATCGATCGGGACCCATAGTGCCTCGTTTAAAATCAGTATTGGAAGCCACCAAAGACCATGCTCAAGTGTTGGCTGCATTTGCTATTATATATAAGGCATGTGTGATGATATTGAAACAAGATGCATTTTTGGGTGATAAAAACCTTGGATTAATCAAATTTATCGCAGGGAGTTTTGGATCATGGATTGTTTATTCTCAACATTTCAATTTTTTCCATGGTGGTATAACTCATCAAATCACATTGTATTGTTTCAGTAGAGTGGTTTTAGCATTGAGTAAAATTCTTTTAGATAAATATTTAAATTGCTTCCAACCAGGATTCAGAAATTATCAAGGAGAATTGATCCATTACAAAGATTTAAATAATCAACAACAAAAGAAATTGAAAAATATTGTTTATAATAAACTGTGGAAATACTTTGCCGTATTGACATGGGGATTAGTGATGCTTATATATGATTATCAACCACAATACTTGCAAAGTTCTTTGCGTCATAGTATGGCCTACATTTATGATGTTGAAATGGATACTTGGTCTAATTGGCGAGAATTCTTGGGAGTTTAGAGATGACAAAAAAAGACATAGTTGATATACATAGAAGAAGAAGAAGAAGAAGAAATGGGCTACGCAATGAAATCTAGTTTTTCTTTTTGGTTTAGAAGGTGCTGGAGAAACATCAATTAATGTTTCTATATACTTTGTGCATGTGGGAGGGAAAGAAAATGTTTACGGACTACACAAAAGAAACCCTCCAGAAAGTTCAACTTGAGTTGAATTAGGTTGGAAAGAGGTTTGTATTTTCTTTGTCTTTTTCTCTTTGGGTTTGTCTGCTGGTTGCTAAATTGATTAATTAATTAATTTATTGCAACAAGTATCATAATCTTTAACCACGTTGAAGTATAACACTAAATAATCAACCACTGGGTGGTTTTAGATAGTTTTTTCTTTTTTTTGTTTCTTTTGAAATTTCTAGATCATCAATTAAATAAATGTAAAGTATAGTGAACTTAGTTTTGTATTGTTGTTATCTCTGTAGTTGTCGTATTCGTCATTGCCGTGGTAGTTTAACGAGTGTAAAGATTTCAACAACAATAAACAATATTCATTAAGCTATTGTTTAATTTTGTTTTCGTTTGTTTATTTAGTATTGAAGTGGTTATGATATAATAATTAGGTGGGTAGTTAGTGGTGGTAGTTTTCCCGATTTGTATTAGTAAGATTATTAAGGTTAAGTTATCCATATTCGGCCCAATTTAATGTGTTTGTATGCGTGCGTGCGTGTGTGCGTTGCCAACTTTTTTCTTTTTTGCCATTCAATATTAACATTAAATTGCGAACACGCTGTTAATTACAATCTTACTAATTTGATTGTCCCTTTCAGATTTCTTCTTTTTCATTTTTTTTTTTGGTGCGACACCGCCAGTATCGGTGGGAAATATTTCGCGGTGGACATTTTTGTGTGGGAGGCAAAATCTATTAATTGTTATGTGTGTATTCTCTGCTTATTAAAAAGTGCGCGTTGTCTATAATAATTCTTCATAGTAATCTTTTACCTACAAAGAAATTTTTCAACACCATTTTTTTTTTATATATATACGTGGATTTATATTTTTTTTAAGTCTCTTCATATTTTTTTTTTTTCTGAACTGATCTTTCTTCTTATTTGATTCCCAATTCCCATTTCCGAATCAAATATATCAATTTAATCAATCCCATTGATTCTTCAACATTCAAATATGAAATTTTGGACTTACTCAACTAAAGTGTTAGCTACTTTATTAGCTGTTGTCTCTATTACTCACGCCAGTGGTCCAACCGATGGTGACGCCGTTGCCGATCCAAACAGTGCTGTCGTTAAATTGACTTCAGAAAACTTTGCCTCCTTCATTGAAGAAAATCCATTGATTTTGGCCGAATTCTTTGCCCCATGGTGTGGTTACTGTAAAATGTTGGGACCAGAATATTCTAAAGCTGCTGATTCCTTGAATGAATCCCATCCAAAGATTAAATTGGCCCAAATTGACTGTACTGAAGATGAAGCCTTGTGTATGGAACATGGAATCAGAGGTTACCCAACTTTAAAAATCATTAGAGATGGTGATAGCAAAACTGCTGAAGACTATCAAGGTCCAAGAGAAGCTGCTGGTATTGCCGATTACATGATTAAACAGTCTTTACCAGCTGTTCAATTCCCTGAAACTTTTGAAGAATTGGATACTTTAATCGATGCTCAAACTAAACCATTTGTTTTACAAATCAATCCTACTGAAGATGGTAACGCAACTTTCAATAAAGTTGCTAATCAAAAGAGAAAAGATTACGTCTTTATTAATGTTGAAGATAAACAAATTATCAAAGATTTAAATAAAAAATTCAAGAATGTTGACATCACCGGTAAGAAACCAAGCTATTTGGTGGTCCAACCAAAACAATTTGATGAAGTTGCCAAATTTGATGGTAAGAAAATCGATGCTGAATCCTTGACTGAATTCATTGGTGTTGAAGCAGTTCCATACTTTGGTGAAATCAACCAAGACACTTATATGACTTATATGACTTCTCCATTGCCAATTGCTTACTATTTCTATAATAATGCTGAACAAAGAGAAGCCATTGCTGACGACCTTACCAAGTTGGGTAAGAAATACAGAGGTAAGCTCAATATTGTTGGTTTAGATGCTAGCTTGTTTGGTAGACACGCTGAGGTTATTAATATGGACCCAGAAGTTGTCCCATTGTTTGCCATTCATCATATTTCTGATAACAAGAAATTCGGAGTTAACCAAACTGATTACCCTGAAGGTCCATCATTCAAAGTCATTGAAAAGTTTGTTGCTGATTACTTTGCTGATAAATTGACCCCAATTATTAAATCAGAGCCATTACCAACAGAAGAAGAGAAGTCAGCTAATCCAGTAGTTAAATTAGTGGCCCACAATTACAAAGATGTTTTGGAACAAACCGATAAAGATGTTTTCGTCAAATACTATGCTCCTTGGTGTGGTCATTGTAAGAAATTGGCTCCAACTTGGGAAGAATTGGCTGAAATCTTTGGTTCTAATAAAGATGATGCTAAAGTTGTTGTTGCTGATATTGACCATACTAATAATGATGTTGATGTTCCATATAACATTGAAGGTTACCCAACTTTATTGATGTTCCCAGCTAATGGTAAAGTCGATGAAAAAACCGGAATTAGAGAACCAATTGTTTTCGAAGGTCCAAGAGAATTAGATACTTTGATCGAATTTATTAAAGAAAAAGGGGCATTGAATGTTGATGGTGCTGAATTGAAAGCTAAATTGGATGAACAAAAAGCTACTAAAGAAGATGAAGAAGTGGAAGAAGAAAAGGAAGAAGAAGAAGAAGAAGCTCCAGTTGAAGACAAAGAAAATGTTGAACACGATGAATTGTAGTTAACTAAAGAGTAAAATAGCTTATTTTTAAAAAAACGAAAACAAATATTATTATACTAGGTTTTTTTCTTCTTTTCTATATATAGTTAAAGAATAAGAAATATATAAAAAAAAATATACTTATGTTAATCTCGGTAATTAACAGGCACTCATTTGGAACCCCAAATTTTCACCAATTTATCATCACCAACACTGGCCCAGATTTTCCCATAATCTTTACCTTTAATAACCATTCCATTTCTATTCCAATCAACCCCATTACATAACCCTACGTGTCCTTTGATTCTTGTAATCAATTGACCAGTAGTAAACTTCCAAAAATAAATGTATCCATGATCACTTCCAGTTAATACCAATTCTTCTTGATCATTATCTTCATTCAAATAACCCAATGTTGATCGAACAATATATGAACTTTGAGTATGTCCAAGATATTTACGATACAAAATTGGTCGATTACTTTCATTGACAAGTAATGGTGACAAATCCCATACTTGTAATTCTTCTGGGGCAGAACTTATTAATAAATATTTACCATTATGAGAAATTGAACAAGATGTAAGACGTCCTTTGAAATGGATGTTACAGATACGACGTGTAGTTGCTTCTTCGCCTAAAGTGTCAGGGACAGTATAAAAATGTAATTGATGATCATTTAAAGTGATTAAGATCTTGCCATTATTAGTGATTACTAAATCATTGATTCGATTGAAATTGCTTTCAAGGCTGGTTTTATATGTTCGGACTCTGGGTATTGATTCATCTGTATCTTTCATTGAAATGTCATCGTGTTTATTTGCTTCTTCGGCAGTGGTAGAAGTAGTCTGCCCATGTGATTGGGATGATGTTGATGTCGATGATGCAAGCAGTGGTTGCTGTTGTTGTTGCAAGTTTGGTTTCAAAGCAAGGTGATCATCTTGGTTCTGGTTACTCTGTTCATTTTCACGTTCATCTTCATCCTCTATATTGCCATAAAAATCAAACAATTCAATACCATTACAATCAAATATTTTCAAAACCTTATCAGGCGACCCCACAATGAATTGAGGTGAATCTGATTGTCCACTTAAATCACCGGATAGTTTCCTATTTTCTGGTAAAAATTCACAAGTCCAAGTTTTAATATCTGGGGCCAAAGTAAAACATGTAATTAATTTATAATCAGTTATAGTATTGGTTTCACTTCGAGTGATTCTTCTTTTGTGGATATCCCCAACTGACCAAACACGAATCACCGTATCTAAACAACAACTGACAATATACTGTTCCTTAGGATCCCAGCAACAATAAATAACTGCTTTGTTATTCTTGCTCAGAGTGGGTCTAGTTGATATTGGACTAAAGGCAGTATTGTCTGCCGCCATAGTTGGTTCCAAAACTTTAATCAACTGGAAATTATTTAATACATCATACAACACCAATCTCCCATCTAATGAACCAGTAACTAAAAATTTTCCTGATGGAGAGAATTTGACAAACCAAACTTCGTCTTTATGATAAGTGAGGGTGTGCAATAAAGTAGTGGTATTGCCATTAAAATTATCATGAAATCGTTTCAGTGGAAGTGGTAAAGGGGCCTTTTTCCGTTCTTGTTTTGTTCTTGGTGGTAAATAAAATGGTGACTGAGATTGTTGATATTTAGCTGCTTGTTGAATAATAGTTGCCAAGTCAGGAGTGTTGGCTAATGAATCTGTAGTTAAAAGATTGAAAATGGAACCATTAAACAATTTATCAAATATAAATTGATTCAATGAATGAATACTATCTATTGGTAATTGAAAAAGATATTGCTCAATGGCATGATTACTGTCCATTAACAATTTTGATTCCTTTTCTTTTGACAATTGTTGCAAGATTCGTACATCTATAACGCTACTGATGTCTTCTATCTTATTATTGCCAACGTCAACGCAGTCTAATAACGGTAACAATTTGTTGTTGACGTAGGTCAACCTTTCGGTGTCAGTTAAACTATCCAGAAGTTTAATCACATCAAGATAATTTGCTCTTCTGATCAAATACAATAATATTGATATAATTGAATCCATATTATCACCTCGATAGTTGATAATTTTGACAAATTCATTTAAACCGTTTGTGTCATTCAACAAACTACAAAAATAATCATCTAATTCAGTATAATTTCTTATTCGTAGTTGTTCCAAAATCCAATTGTGTAATTCATCCCCAGGTTGTTGATCCAATGAATTAGTCTGTCTGAGTTGAGATATTAATTCAGTTGCTAGTTGATCACAACCTAATTCATGTAATGATTTAACAATCAATTGCAATTTCAATTCATCGAGTGTCATGACCAGCGTGTAATTATTCGTAATTGGGAGGGAAAATAAATTTGGTTACAAGCTCAAACAATAACGTATGGGCGGGTTGACTTATTAATTTGATCGATTATATTTATTTCTCTTTATCAGGTTATTCTCCATTTTTCTCAGTTTTAGTTGTCGCTTGTCTGAGTGGGTTGTGCGACCATGGTAGTGTATTGTTGGCCAAATGGGGTCAGTAAAAGTGAAAATATGGCCGACTGTAATAGAAGGAAGGATATTAGGACGAATGCTTCGTGTTTTCTTTCAAGTACCATGTCAGATGTCAATAGGCTCGTCGATACAATCATAAATCTTTCACTTAACTACAAACTGGAATAACAATCATTTTGGTGTTTTCAATGTTTCGGCAGCCCCTGGGCTTCCGTATAGACTTTGATTCCTGGCACTACCCAGTATTCCGAGGTATGAATTGTCCTTAACAATTCACCTACAGTGCATACTAATCTTTGATGATTGAGTAGGGTTGTATTTGTTGAATTAGTACTACTGAACTTATTCTCTTCAAATCTAAACATGTGTTTTCCCAAATTGGTAAGTCCCCGGGAATTTGAAACGGAGTTAAGAGAAACGGGAAACATTTATCTTTACATGACTTTATTGGACATATACGTCCGAAATGTGCCATCGATTGTCTATATATAACAATGCACACGCTGCAATTGTTAAATAAATTGAATTGAAAGGGAAGTAGAGATAAAGAGGGTCATTGCAAATTGAAAATTGAAAATCATTATTGTTGTTTTCGGATAAAAACGTTGACTTAAATGAAGGTGTAATTAATCGGGATTGTTTGTGTTTTTAGGAGGGAGGGAGGGTTGGTTGGTAGAATTCGTTTCATGCATGTTCCTCCACGCTTATAAATCTTGGCTGCATCAACGGTATTTTTCAACATTGATTGATTAACCAACTAGCCCCATGTGACACTAGCGACTACAACCGTCAAACAAAGAACACTTCTTGCATATTTTATGTATTTGTTGTTTCGATTGGTGATAAATATGTATTAACCTACCGGAACAAGTCTAAGTGGAATTTGCATACGGCACCAAAAAAAAATAAGAGCAAATGAATGACTCTTATTTAACTAGACATAACCACTTCACTTTGATCAAACGGTAACGACACTCAAACCAAAAACAAAGAGTGTAAATCTCCAATGACTAATTCTAAGCTTCCTGTTTTGGATAGAGAACAAACACTAAGGTTCGGTTATTATTGCCAATGTATTTCGTGTTTGTAATTATAGTCGCATTTATATTTTCTAGGTTGAAGATCGAGGTCCTTGCAAGTTGATTGCTGTTGTTTCCATAGGTAATGTTGCAGTGCTCTTGAATGGTTAAAAAATCCCCTTGTTTCAGTACTATTAGAGCTTGTTGAAAAATCGGGGGCAGGTTTGAAACGAACTAGGGAATGTGCAGCCTTGAACAATAAAAAACTAAAACCTAGATAGCAAAATTTTTACTGACTCACACACGTCACTAACAACACTTAACTAAACAGGTTTCAAAGCGATTACTAATCGAGTTGTAGGACAATGGTTGTTTAAGTTACACTGCCTAACTCAAAACAAAGAAGCAACCTCTACTGAACAAAGAAAAGGAATAAATCGGAGCTATTTCATACTTACAATTCAGTACCCACCGTGAATTATTCAAGCGTAGTACAGCATATATGTATATGGACTTAATTTCCAGCATTGATGACTTTGAATGAAGTTTAATTTTAGTATTGTTTCTCTTTTTTTTTTTTCCAGGTAGTGTAAACTAAAGGATAACAACAATCAATAATGATTTGATTAGTAATTCATGCTCAATTGAATTGGGCCATTAAACATAATATACACTTGTGGAAAAGGTCTAGCCTTGAATAGTTTTGGGAACTAGGGGGTGAAGGAGGTATTCTATTATTACACCCACTAATAATTTGTGAATGACTCAGCCGCTTTTAGAAGGTTTTGTCTATTCACAAGAACTGTGCGTTTAAAAATCGGAAGAACTGTTTGAAAAGTTTAAAAAAAGAACACAATAGTTCGTAAATTGTTGTTTGTTGTTTTTGTTCTGGTGGAATGTGAGTGTGTGAAGTAACTTCGACATTGGTAGTTATTGTTTCTTGTACTAAATTAATTATAGTTTACAAGGAGCCTTTATTTAGTGTTACCATTATCAGAATAATCGATCTTTCTCTGTTTAACGTTTAAACTACACCTACAGATAACAATTATGTACTAAGTTGTTGCTGACGTAAGATTTTGTCTATTGCATACATATAAATACTTTGATGTTTCACCACTTCCAATCTCACAGATTTTTAATAGGGAGTACAAAATTACTTTTTTTTTTTTTTCTCTCTCTTTCTTTTACTTTTTTTAAGCTTTGTTCTTATAGTATCGCCACTTCACCAAGTGTTTATCAATTTCTTTTCAATTTGTTGTTGCTTTTCTTTTTTTTCTTTCTTTTGTTTCATTCATCAATTGTTGCCCGATATTCTTGCTTATATAACATCAATTGCATCATATTGAAGCTTTTAATACTGGATACCTCAGTTGAAAATCTCAGTTGTTTATTTTACTTCATCCCTCAAACCAAGTCATCTTCTCAATTAGTTACGAGTTACGGGTTGCAGGGGTCATATTTTCTTTTTAAGAAAAAAATAAAATAAAAATATACAACCAGAAACTGATATTCACAATCGAAGATATAACTGGAGTGAAACCCAAACTTATAATAATAACATAGAGTAAAAGCAAAGAGAAAACACAAAACAAGCGAAGTTTACATTAAAATCATCCCTTAATTGGCCCCAAAAGGTTAACAAAGCTTGTCATTCCGTTATTACTAATCACAGAATTTTATTAGCAGCTCGAAGAACACGCAAATTCGAAATCAGTTCTCATTATGGGTCAAAAAAGGAACAGAATTTCAAAGGTTTGTGATTTTTGCAAGCGAAGAAAAGTCAAATGTGATCTTGGTAATCCATGCTCTATGTGTGTTAAATATAAGAAGTCCCCTTGTGTCTATTCAGAACAACCTACAGAGGCACCCAAGTCTAAACAGAGAAAGCCAAGAGTAGTTAAATCAGAGATTACCAATAATAATGATACAAGTAGTGGTGTTGCTAGCAATGGTAGCTCAAATAGTGGGTATACAAATAGTTCTGCATCAACTGCAGTATCGATTCCCAGTAGCATGACATATGCAAACTCTTATGCGATTGAATCAAATAATAACAACAGCACTGGTGTCAGCATAAATAATAGTCAATCCTGTCCTACATTGTTCCAGAGTGCTACAACTGTTGGTGGAGGTTCTGCTATCGTGCACAACGAACTATCGTTTTTGAAGGAAAAACTCAAGTCATTAGAGGACTCTATATTACTGAAACAAGATACACTGCAGGGCAATAATAATGCTGTTATCAGTTCAAGCTGTAGTCCAAACGATTCTGTGCATAGTCAGAAGCCGTACTTTATTCCTTCGCTCACAAACACGCCTATTGATCTGACTTCGTTATTAGGTATAAATCCGGTGGCATCTGATACGGAAACAATCAATTTCTATCGAGGTTATAATGGAACTACGGATAAAGAGCCTCTTCAGAAACGAAATCATGGACCATTGAGTTGGATAGCCTTGACAAAATCAGATAATGCCATGAGAACCCTTTGGGCTCATATTCATATTGTGAAGGAACAGATCCGTGCACGGATGCTAGCTATTTCCGACAATGCTCCTCAAGTAGACAAAGAATTTACGGAGAAGGCTATATATGATGAAGGACAAGACAATTTGCGACCATTTAGAGATGCTGTGGAAAAGGATCCCAAAAAGCCCCCAACCCCTGCTACTGTCACACATTTGAAGAACAATTCACAGTCACAGATGTCGTTGAATCAAAAGGCAATGTGTCTCGGCTTACTGTTTTATCGAGGAGGATTAGATCAGGAATTGGAACTTGTTGAAAAAATCAGATTGGTTTTGCCAAAGCAAGAGATTATATGGTTATTATTTAAAAGATTTTTTACCCATTTGTACACTGCGTTGCCTATTCTTGATGAAGTTGTTTTGAAAGAAGAGTTGCAGAAGTTGATTGGGCCAGAAGATTATTCCCAATCTCGAGTGGGTGTTAAAATCGAGAAAAAATTGGATTTTGCATATTTGGGAATCTTATTACTTGTTCTTCGTTTAAGTTATGTTTCGTTGTTCTCGTATGATTTGTCTATTAACGAGAATTATTTTACTACGGACGACCCATCACCTAAAGCTCAGCAAACCAAATATTTATTGAATAACCCAATTAATATTGATGTAGTCAGTGTTGCTCAAGAATGTTTTAATCAATTTAATATTATGAGGAACTGCAACATGACCTTGATGCAATTGGCATTACTTACGAGAATTTATCACCAGGTTGCTCCAGAAGATGGTGATGGTATTGATGGGGGTGATTCCCAAATTTTCACTGGTATGTTAGTGCAAATGGCTTATTCCTTGGGGTTGCATAGAGATCCGGATAATGTTCCAGACTCCAGCAAAGATCAAAAATTAAACAATTTGGGAAGAAAAATTTGGTATATGGTTCTCGTTCAGGATTTTAGTAATGCAATGAGTAGTGGCAGTATGCTTTGTGTTAATGTTGATTCGTTTGATACTAAAATACCTTTCTATGTTCCCGGTAATGAGAATGTGATTGACGTTGAAGTTGAGAAAATAGCTTGCAGTTGTTTTCCAAATCTTGAAAGCACGTATAATCCTTTATGTGAACTTTTGAATATGATTCTTCGAGTTAAAGGTGAGGTCAAAATGATTGATTTGAGTAAAAAAATGAAATTGATGGAAAATCATTTTAAAGATAAATATAGACATTTTACGTCACCATCCGAAGATTCGAGAAACTCAATGCCCGCAACATTAAAGAAAAAGATATTTTTTTCCGGTAATCTTTTCATGGTATCGATATATATGCATATTTTCAATTATTATGAATCCAAGCAAAATGTTGAATTGTCGTTTTTTTATTTGAAGAAAATGTTTGTCACAACGATTTTTGAAACCATGCCATATTTTACTGAATATGTGACCAATACCAATGACGTGTTCAATTCAGGTTCTGATATTATTGCTATTCCAGGGTACGAGTCTGTGGCTCACAAATCATTGATTGTTATTGCAGCAATCTATCTTCGTCTCATGTACCGTATTCGAATGTTTAAAATTAGGTATGATCATAACACTCGGATGAACTCAGATGCAATTGAGGATGAGGAGTATAAGGCACATTTCAATAAGCTAATTAAATGTAGTGACTTGTTGATTGAATGTCGTGAGATATTTAGGTGTGGTTTAGCCAAGTTGTCCAATCGTTACTATTATGCTTGGAGAGTGACCAAGGCACAGAACTTTATTGGTTCAATGATAACAGACAAGTTTTTTGAAAGCTACAAGCCGAAATGTGTGCATAACGGTTATTCAACAGAAATGATTACTGAGTTGATATATATTTTGGAAAGTACGTTGGATAGAGTGAGAGAAATGAAGAAATTAAGAAAATTGCATCAAAAGCAGATGAAGAATCAGTCTCATAGTAAACAAGTGCTCCAAAAGCTGCATTATCATCAACTGTACCAACTGCAGCCGCAACAACAACTGCAACTGCAGCAACAACCTCAATCTCAATATCGATCCCAAAGTCATTCATGGAATGGAACTGGAGCTAACCCTCAGTATTCATATGGGGATCAAAATCTGCTTGGTGAGAGAAACCCATCCCTTGATCAAACTTCAATGGCGTCAAATACTAGTTCTGATGTTGATATCAATGATTACAAGACCAATGATGAGATTGATAGTATTTGGTTGCAAATGATGAATTTAAAGAATCAAGATACTATTGGGACACCGGGAAATACCCAATTCGGTGGTGGTGGTAGTGGTAACTGGACAACAAGTTTCCAAGCTGATCAATCAAACATGACCTTTCCTCAAGTATCAAATAATCCTGCTGGTGGGAATGTTGCTAATGTGTCACTTGGACAAGGATCAGAGTTAGCTAGTGGAAGTAATGACATGGGTCACGTCAATTACACTAATAATGCTGGTGGACCCGGTACAAATAGTTTATTTAATCCTTTGCCCAATCTTCCAAATACATTGATTGATATGAATAATTTATTTGAGAATGTTCCGCTCGATGAGTTGTTCAAAGATTTTTCCTAGCTGATTGTGATTCTGTTTGGGAGGAGGTCTTGAATGTGCTGTGCTCATTTTTATTCCCCTGTCCCTTTTTTTTATATATATTTATGTTCCTACGAAGTTTATGATGACGATGGTGTGTTTTATTGTTAATTATTTGTTTAATCTTGTATATATTAAAAACATGTATGTTAAACTCTTCCTATAATGTGTATATAATAAATGTATCTATTTGTTTAAGTAATACGTAATTATATTGTTTACTGATTTCTTCTATCAACCTCGTAGACATAGACATCATTATTATTTGATGGATTTTTATAAATTAACAAATGATATTTATTACGATAATGGAAACTAATTATCTGCCAATCATTAATAGTTTCCAAAGTCAAAAGATGTGACAGAACATTAAGTAAACTATGTTTTGAACAAACGTAAAGTGTATTGTCATCTTCTTCATGTTTATTTTGACTATTAAAATGCGGCAAATCATTATAATACTGATCTTTTAAAATATTTTGATTATAATTGAAATTAGTAAACAATGTCAACAATTCATATTTTTCAAATTCATCTAAACCAATTCCTTGTTCTGTTTGTTGGTGGTGATCATACTGTTCAAGATTTATCATTGGTTGTAGTTCAGGAGATTTAATAATCTTGAAAATATTTTCACTGGTGGGGGTATTACTGTCATGGTTATCGATATCCATATTATTGTCATCTTTTAGAGTTTGTGGTGGTAGTGGTTGATCATTGTATATAATACATTGAACATTATCAAATAACAACTCAATAATGTATTTGAATTCTGATTTAATCAATTGATTTGTCAAAGATAAAGAATTATTCACTTTCAAATCAATTTTATACTTCATTATAAACTCTTCGTGTCTTAAATTTGATGTAATTTTCGATAATTTAATAAATTGACCTTCTTTTCCTTGTTTCCCTCCTCCTTTCTTATTATCATACTTATTTTTCAAATTGGGGATTTTCATAAACGAATTATTATTAATCCATAATTCGATTATTCCATTATTAGCGTTAAATGTCAATTTATTCCCGTGATATTCTCCATTGGGGATATTTTCCATCGGTATGGCTTCGATATGTGTTCCACCTTTGTTATTTTGGCTATCCTCAGTATTATTATTACTGTTGAACCTGTTGGTATATTCGTTTAAAATGATTTGATATAAGTTAGCACAATTGGAAATCAAAGTTGTCCTAGTATTTAACGAATCAAAAGGTATCCTATCATTACTGCTGTTATTGTCGTCATTTTGAGATTCTGATTTGATGATATGAACTTTATTGTAAAATGGAACCGTAGTAATCTTCTTGTTAATTAACAATAAGGCTTTATCCAACGGTAGTTTTGTTACTACTGGCTTATTAGTATCTTTACCCATAATTGAAGTTAATGAAAAGACAACGATGGAGTGATCCAATGGTCATCTCAAATTGCGTGTATTGTAGCTCAACTTGATTTTTTTTCTCTTGTCCGCGCAGGCAAATCTGCTTTGGTGGTGGAATCTGTGGTCCTGTGTGGTTCCTTTTTTTCTCCTTCCATTGTGAAAAAATCTTCCCGGCGAAGTTCCACCATTCCAATACTAAAGACCCGTTGTCATGACTATTCTTATATTGTGAATTAGTATAAGCAAGGGGGAGAACAGTTGTGTTGACGATCATTGTTTGATTGAAAAAAACAACAGGCATAAGCTGATAATCTCATGGTCATGGATTACCTGAGGTTGCAATATAAGACACTCTGGGCTCTAGATCATTATGTAGCGAATACTGTTTAGTTTGAGATGTGGAGAAGAGATAGACAAAGTTGAATATCTGCTGTTGTTGTTGTTGCTGGGTGCAAGATAAAGTTAAAAGTGTAACCTAAAATTGCAGCTCATTAACGAGCAATGATATATGAATGATCAAAGATTTGCAATTAAACGGTCGTAAGTTCAGATAAGAACAAGAGAGTAAAGAAAAGTAAAGGGGGAAGTAGTAGTAAGGAGAGAAAAGTGGGGCAAGTGATCTGCTTCTGGGCACAGTTGCAAAGTCAAAGTACCAAAAATGTTAATACATCGTGTGGTGGGAATTAGATTCTGATCTTGCTATTAAAACCGTTTCCGTTCTTTCCTCATATATATCACACTACAGCTATTTAACTAATTTAATTAAATTACAACATTAACATAAATACAGGAAAAAGGCCGTATCACGATATGCACACGTGGGCAATTCAAGTCAAGGTACGGCATTAAAAAAAAAAAACATACCGACTTATTAATTAATTAGTACTTTCGTTCGTCTGCTTAGGAACCGAAATACATTCTGTTTTGATTTTTCTTGTCTTGGTGCAGTGTGTCGGTAATTGTTGTTAATTGTTAATTGTTTGTTGCTGTTGTTAATGCCTGTGGTGGTGGTGGTGGTGTTGGACGCAACCAAATTTGGAAATTAGTCTTCTGCATGGAAAACATGAAAGACAAAAGAAAAAAAGAGAAAGATTTTTTTCCGGTTGGTGATGGCAGGAGCGGCGGCGGCCGTGAGTAAAATTTGGATCACTTGATTCACAAATTAATATAACATCAAAAATACTTAAATCTAATAAACTGACCGTATTTTTGAACACAAATTTTTCTCTTTTTTTGAAAAAACTTTTTCCTTACCAACTCTTTATTACAATATCAATTCAACTATTTGATTCATTGGTTATTATCAACTGTTTCAATAATTTAATCTCAACTTAGTTTCATCGAACAAGTCTGAAAATTTTTCTTTCTTTTTTTTTTTCCCAACCCACCACTCACTCACACCTTGTCACTTCGCGTAAATTTAATACACTCCAGACCCTTGTGTTACCACCACCACGGCCATCATTACCACCATATCAGCTCCGAGATGATTCACCAGCATTTCCAACTGCCCTGGGTAGCTCCATTTGATGAAAGTGTTAAAGCAGAACTATCTGTAACCAAGAATGATCCCCCATTCACCAGTTTCCAACTTGCGACGATCGACTCCGAGACGGGATATCCCCAAAACCGAACTTTGGTGTATCGTGGATGGTTATTTGATAATAAAGATTCAAGTGTCTTAACATTTGCTACTGATAAACGAATGAGTAAATACAAAGAATTGTTACATAATGATAAATGTGAAGCAGTGTTTTATTTCAGTCGGATAAAAAAGCAATTTCGACTTCGTGCTCGAGCAAGGGTAATTGATGAACAAAATCCTCCTCTTGATTTAATTAATGTTCTCAATCAAGAAGAAGAAACAGAACGTCAGATATCTACTGATATCACCCAAGAATTAAATCGTCAATGGTCAAATCTATCGAAATCACTCAAGAAATCTTTCAAAAAACCACCTCCAAAACTGGTAATGAGTGATGAAAATGCAAAATTAATAAGTTCGATTCATCGTGGTGTCGATGGGAAAAATATCGATTATGGATTGAAAAATTTTGCCTTGGTCGGGTTATTTATTGATTATGTTGATTATTACGATTTAGAAAAAGATAAAAGGTTTATTTATCAATTAGATGAAAATCATCAATGGTTCGAACAAGAAGTTTGTCCCTAGAATGTCCAAGTTTGAAATGAAACAAAAAAGGGAAAAAAAAAAACTTGGAAGAAGAACTAGAGGAAAAGTAACGGTTTGTTACTTTGGTAGATGTGAACGGGCATCTTTAATCGTGTATAGGTATAGAATTGATTGAAAATTCAATCTTTTTGTCATGAATTTAATGGTAATGTTAAGTTAAAATAATTTAGACAATGTAATTAACAATGTATGGGTTTTCCGTCTCGCAATATTCCGAAACTCCGAGACCAACTAAGTTTATTTTTTTTAATCTGGTCGTGTCGATTGTCAGATGATCTCGTCACGTGATCTAAAGTTCGTAAAATTGAAGTTACTAAAAACTAGCTGAAAAGACCAATTATGCCCCTATTATGGTGGTGAGGACTGGTGTGGATCTTTCAATGAGAGTAAAAACTATGGTTGCAGAAGTTGGGTTTGAGAAATTAAAGTATTTTGTCATTATATCGTAGTAAACATCAAGAGTATTTATTAACCACTTCAAAATAGGCACCCACAACACAATGAACAAGAAGTTAAGGCTGTATTGAGAATTGAGTAGTTAAAAGAGTAACTGTGAAAGAAAAGAGTCTTGATGTTGTAGAAGGTGGGAAATTTGTGTAGTTGCCTTAAGGGTTTGTACAATAACAGATACAGTCCACATATATAGAATTGTTGATAATGTGGAGACTTGACAGGGATTGGTTTAAGAATAGTTTTGGTAGTAGTGGTCGGTGGTAGTTATTATTTCGGGAGGGAGGAATTGTTAGTTTATCTGGGGGGAGGGCAGAGGAAGACTGATAACAAATTGAACAGAGAGAGGAAAGAAGAAAAGAAAAAAAAAATGGGAGAAGAAGAAAAAGAAGAGGAGGGAGGAGGAGAGAGAGAAGAGAATGAAAGAAAGAAAAGTAAAAAAGTAAAAGAGCAAAATGGAGAACGCGAGAAATTTAATCAAACAAACAAAACAAACAAACAAAATAAATTGAACCAAAATTATTACACAATTTCTTACCTAAGGCCTCTTTGTTTCGTAGAATTTGCAATTTTAATTTCCCACCTTCCCTCTCAATTCAATTCAAACCAAAAAAAAACATCATCAATTTTTTTTTTATTTACTTTATTATATCTTTTTCTTTCTTTCTTTCTTTTGTTAAGATTACTATTCAATTATTCCACTCATATTAAATTTACTATCTACAATGGCTACCGCTGCAACTGCTAAATCAACTAAAGCTGCTTCCGCTTCAACAGCTTCTAAAGTTACTTACAAAGGTGTGTTATAATCATTTAAGAAAAAAAAAATAGGGGGGAAAAAGGAAGGGGCAGAATAGAGGATTATTCAATCGGTGTTTCCTTTCCCAGAATTTGTACAATGAAGTTCAAAATACTAACCAATGGTTTATTTTATAGATATGATCAAATCTGCTATCCTTACCTTAAAGGAAAGAAATGGTTCTTCGTATGTTTTGTCTTGTTTTGTTTTGGGTTAAACCATACCAAATTTGTTTTTTTTTTGTTGTCCAACAACTTTTATCAATGGTTGGTTGGGCAAAATATAAAAGCAACTAGTTTCAAATGGCCAACTTAATTACTAACTAAAGATTGTTGTTCTTCTTTCTAGTCGTCAAGCTCTTAAAAAATACGTTCAATCAAACAACGACATTAAAACTGCCAACTTTGATTCTTTGTTCAACACTGCCTTGAGAAAAGGTGTTGAAACTGGTGATTTCTTACAACCAAAAGGTCCATCTGGTCCAGTTAAATTGGCCAAGAAGGAAAAACCGGCTTCATCTGCTGCTGCTGGAAAAGTTGCCAAGAAAGCTACTACTAAAAAAGCTACTGCTGCTGCTCCAAAGAAAGCTGCCACCAAAAAGGCTGCTGCTCCAAAGAAGGTCACTAAACCAGCTAAGAAAGCTACCAAAGCTAAAGCTGAAGCTTCTACCAAAGAAACCAAAGCTGCTCCAAAAAAGAAGGCCGCTGCTGCTGCTCCAAAGAAAAAGGCTGCTGCTCCTAAGAAAGTAACCAAAAAATCAACTAAATAATTATTAGAAAACTGATTAAATTCTTACATTTGATGGATGGTTTTGTATTTTTATTTGTTTTATTTTGATTATCTTTTTTGTTCTTTCTTTTTTTTGGTTTTAATTCTTTCCAATGTCAGTTGTCTGAATACTATCCCATTACTATGGTGACTTTGTTTTTATGTTGTTCTTTGTTTTTGTTTTTTTATCGATTTGTATATTACTACTTGTTTTTATTGACGGTTAAATTTAATTTTTACTTTTTCTTAAACTTGTATAGTTCATTTTCATGTTTATTAACTCTTATGTGTTACTAAGAATCTGTTGTTTTATTATATGTACTTGATTAAATACGTTTAAATTATAATAGAGAACGTTGGGTTTGAAAAACGTTTGAAATTTTAATTTTGTTGAGATTTCACTTGAATTTAAAAGCAAACATTAAATGAAGAAATAAATTACTAAACAAATCAAATTAATTTAAAGCCCCCCTTAATCCAGAACCTCTATTTATTAAAACTACCACAGGTAACTAGCAAATATGACTTTCCAACAAGAAAAAATGAATGGTCACTCTATTTCTTTAAATTGTTGTTCCATAATTTACAACAATAATTCATGCCCCACCTCCCCCACACCAACTACCAACCAGCCAAAAAAAAAGAGAAGCAATTTTTTGCAGTCATTTAAATTGTTAACGAACCATACTTAATATGTTGATATATTGTATTGAGATTAAACTAAATCAATGAAGCCAATCACCTTACTAATTTAATTTGTGCAAAAATAGTCCCATATATGGATATTCATTGAAATAATATTAGAAAATTATTGATTTTTGTTGTTGTGGTGGTAACTAACTAATTTTTTGGTGTTCTCACCCAGAAAAAAAAAAAGAATAAAATGATAAGCAATTTTGGAAATAGTGCATTTAGTGCAATTTTACCCCCCAAAACGAGGGAGCTTCCTATTATGCAAGTATCCCCCGCGAATCAAAGAAATTCTTCTATTCCGAACAAAATCTGTTTATCTTAATTGAATACACTAAACCTAAACCTATAAAAAAACAAACAAGATGAATACATACTTCTACTTGCAAGATATAGTAGCTTCTGTATAATGATAAGTTAACCAGTTACTATTCTTATCTAACTCTTACACCAAATACCCAATCACTAATACATTCTGTGATTTACAAACTCACCTAATAAACCACGTACTCACTCCATTACTTCATCTTCATAATCCCCGTCATAATCATCATCTTCATCATCGTCACCCTCCTTTTTATCGTCCATGCCGTATAAGTTGTCCGGGTTATCCAGATGAGTTATTTCATCACCTGAGTCATTGACCTTCCAACAATCATTCAATTGCCTCCTTATCATAGCCCCCTTATTGTCATCATCATCATCATCATCATCATCGAAATCATCGAAATCATCATACTCACAATAAAGCTCTTCATCAGCATATTCTCCTGCACCAGAAAACTCAGTCTCTTCTGAATTTTCAGCCGTATGTTTAATTTCATAAGCAATACGCCTGGAATGCTTGTGCAGCTTGGCAAATTTTTCATTAAATGTACTAAGGTAAATAGTGAAATGTTTCAATTTTTTCATCATTTTCAATACATCATATGTATTCAAATACCAATTATTTGTTGCCATGATAGCGAATTCGGCTTTTCGATTTTCTTTCTCTAACATTGAAGTCAAAAATGGTGATATCAAATGAAGGTCGCATCGATTCACAATTAACTGTTTGAAAGATGGTAAGGGCAATCTAACAGATCTTAACCTCTTCAAAGGATTTCTGCTTAAATCTAAACATTTCAAATTTTCAAATTTTTCAAATGACTCAGGCAATGTTTCAATCCCCATTCTAATTAACTTCAATTGGACAACACTAACAGGGAGTGCATCAGCACTTAATTCCCAAATTCGGCCCTTATAAATATCAATAAGCTCGAGGTTAGACTCTTGTAAATTCAATTTTCTAAACCTTTTATAATCAATATTGAAACGTTTCAACGTTAATGATTTCATTGATGATGGCCATTTGATCCTTCTTGGGAAGGGTAATATTTTACCTTGATTAATAGCATGTAAAGTAAGCTTTTCAAGGCCTTCTGGTAAATCATAAAAAAAATCCATACATCTGAAAACAATTTTCTTAGCTTCAATAACGACAGTTTTGGCTTGCGGAGGAATTCTTAATTGATTGAGAATATAAACTGCTGGAACTTTTAAAATAATTTCTTGTAAATGTTGCGGAAATTTAGTAATTGGGAATTTAAGTCGGAAATTATGAATGTGTAACTTTTCCAATAAAGGAGGCAACATGAACACAAATCCAATAGATTTAGCAAACTCTCCACCATATAAAGTCAAATTTTTCAAGTTTGGAGGAAAAAATAATTGCAGGTTAAAACTTTCGTGAATTCTGTTAAATGAAACACTCCATACTTTATGATAGTTTTTAGCATTCACTTCCTTATACGAAAAATCCACAAGATGAGGGAAACTAGTCTCATCAAACAACCCAATTGGATAAGGAGAATTTATTATCGTGAAAGATTGTAATTTCCATGACAGCTTTAATGTTGTGTAATCCATTAAGTAATAACAATCGACTATATTCAATGATTCCAAATTGGGTGCAATTATCCCAGTTTCAGCAAATGATCGTAACTTATTCCATGAAATCAGAAGATCCTTCAAATTGACCATGATACCACTTGATAAACTCAACTTTGTTCTTCCCACATGAAGGTGTAAACGAACTAAGTTTGAAGGTATATTCAAGTGGCGCTCTCCTAACACAGTCAAGATTAACAGTCGCAATCCAATTGGAAAAGTAATTTCTTTAGTAGCACCAGAGGCACCAGGTATTTCAGCCTTCAATTTCTTCAACCCAGTGAAAGATAAAGTTTCAAGTCGGGTATTATTAAGAATAAGCGTCTTGACATTACCAGGTAAACTGCTTTTGGCCACGAGAAATGTATCTTCAAAATCTTTTAATTCTAAACGATCATATTTAAGGTCATACCGTGTGAGTTGCTTTATATTTTGTACTCGATTCCCAGAACCTTCTTTATCAAATACCCCATTAATACCTTCAGCATTAATTACAACTTCTGGGAAAACATCAAGCATAGCACCTAATTCTTTGAAACTTGAAAAATAAAGCGTTTTGGGATAAAGATTCCATTGCTTCACAAGCAATCGAAGATTTTTCAAAGACACAGCAGCTGGCTTATCTTGACAATCACAATGTTCAGATTGATTACATGTTCCCGAAATAATAAGATCTTGACATTCAGTAATTTTGACATTTGCCAAATAGGATTTAACCACTGCCTTTTTTGTGGGACTGAAACCTAACAATGGTTGTAATTGACATTTAGGGACATAGCTAATGATTAAGGCAATAACATCATCTGGTAGTTGTCCTAACCTTGTGAAAAGTTTGATATCAGTTTCTTCTGATGCCATAATTACAGCAATCTAATCAAGACTGGTTAAGTTGAAGTTGATGAATCTGAACATACAAGGAATAATAATTTTTCAGGAACAGTAAACTGGAAAAGAGAAAAAAAGGATTCTTGGTTCAAATTTTTAGTATAGAGGAAGACGCGTTAACTATACTTTCACCGTATTGTGTAATTATCCCTTTAAAGGAAACGAACACAAGAGTTAGTTGCCAATACATTTGTTTCATAAAAGATCACAAACTTGTATTAGTGATTGTGGAGGATTTTATAAAGTTGGTTCTAGAAGTATTACGCCAATTATGAGCACATCAAGAAAAGGTGAGGTTGTTGAAGAGGTGGTAGTAGTAGTGGCTGTGTTTGACAAAAAGTTGTAATTAACAAAACCTCCATTCTAGAACAACTCACCACTACATCTAAAACTTTACCAACAAACTAATAAAAACGTTCAACTAAATTCTACTAAAATAAAAATCTACACACTCATTTCAAACTATACTTTTGATAAAACAAATACTTACACTACTTGATTGGCCTTTGTATTTTTTTTTCTTTGAATTTTACTAGTCAATCGCCCCGTCCCTCATCATGGCTCTGAACATTTCAAGAAAAACGTTGTCAGGACTCTCATCTCCAGGACCTCCAAAACCTCCATAACCGTTAAAACCGAAATTATCATCAAAACCGTAATCCTCATCGAAACCGTCATCCAGATCCTGACTTCCATAGTAAAGCTCCTCGTCACTATTTCCATTTTCGTCACTGTAGTCTGTTTCCTCTGGGTTTTCGTTGTAATGGGTTTCTTCACAAGATAAACGAGAAGAATATCGACAAGTGTCAATCAAATTTTCATCAAACGTACTGACGGTAATGGTGAAATTCTTGTACAATTTTAACATTCTCCTCACATCACGAACATTCAAATACCAATTGTTGACAGCAGAAACATTAAGAGGAGTATTCTCTTTTCCTTTTTCTTTCATTGAACTTAATAATGGCGATATAGAAGTAAGATCACAACGACACACATCCAAAAATCGTAATGATGCTAGGGGCAATTTGACTGGTGTCAACCCTCTCAAATGATTTCTTCTCAAACACATACTGTGGAGGTTTTTCAATTTCACCATCGACTCAGGCAACTGTTGAATACCCATTCTAACCAAGCTCAAAAACTTGACTGTAATAGGAAGTGCATCAACGTTTAGTTTACCAAGTTTGCCTCTATAAAGACTGATATGGTTTAATTTGGATTCTTTAAAGTTAAGCATTTCGAATGTTTTATAATCAATATCAAAACGTATTAAAGTGAAACCTTTCATTGATGACGGCCATTTAATTTTCTTTTGCAAGGGCAAAATTTTACCTCGACGAGTAGCTTTGATTTGAAGCTCCCCAAGGCCCTCTGGCAAATGGTAGAGTATGTCCAAACTTTTGAAATTAATGCGTTCTGCAACAATACCAACATATTTAGCAGAAGATGGAATCACCCAATTTTTATCAAAAGTAACTTCTGGAAGCTCCAAGCTTACCTCTTCCAAATTTTTTGTCAACTGGAAGCCGGAATAATTGAGGGGAACTTTTTCAAAATGCAATTTCTTCAACGATGAAGGTAATTCAAAAGTGTACTCAACGTTTCTCGGAACCACCAAATCTGCCAACGCCAAATCTTCCAATTTTGGTGGGAATTTTATAGTCAGGTTATTGATTTTGTGAGTAATTTCATTCATATCATCCCATTCACTAACATGGAATTGAGCACCTTCCCCATTACAAAGAAAATTCAGAAGATTAGGCAAGCTAGTTCCATCAAACAATTCAACTGGGAATCTAGCACCTACCATAGACAAATACTTTAAATGTTTAAATGTTTTCACAATACCAAAATTAGTGAAACTATAGCATTCAAGCAATGTCAACGAAGTCAAATTTGGTGCATTTATACCAGTTTCATTAAAGGATCGGAGAGTATGCGACGAAATAAATAAAAACACCAACTTGTTCATGAGACCACCAACCAAATCCAATTTGCTGTCTTCACCAGTGATATTAAAGCAAACTAAGTTAGAGGGAATGTGCAACCGTTTCTTACCAAACATCTTAAGTTCCAACACCTTCAAATCTGGTGGGAAAAAAACCTCTCTCATATTGTTAAACTCGGAATTAATTTCAGCTCGTAACAGCTTCAACCCTTCAAAATTAAATTCATTTATATGAGTTTTCATTAAAGTGAGCGATGAAATTTTTTTAGGTAACTTTTTTTTACTAGTACTGAAATCAATGCCATAATTTCTTAATTCCAAGTTACCATAAGTCAAATTTCTACGTGTAAGAACGGATAAATCATCTGTTTTAGAATCATTAACATGTTTATCGAATACACCATTGATACTATGAGCTTTCAATAAAAGTTCAGGAAAACTATTATGAACAGTAATTAAATCCTTCAATGAGCTAAAATAAACCTTTTTGGGATAAATCTTCCATTGCTGTATAGCCTTTTTAAGGTTCTTGAGTTTAATCTTCACAGGATATTGGTCAAACGGACTGGATCCAAAAGCAAATTCTTCAAATGGATTAGGTCCAAAGGGGGACTCTTCTAAATCAAATGGTGAATAATCATTATCAGAAATTTCCACATTTGAAATATAACACGAAACTACCACTTTTCGGATAGCCACGAACTGCAACAACTGTTTTTGTATATACTTGGGAATATAATCAAGGATTATGTAGATGACATCCTCTGGTAACTTTGCTAGTCTACCAAATAATTCAAGATCAATACCTTTTGATGACATATTTAAAATGACAGTAACGAGGTAGTTTTATGAAAAGAACAAATACTTTTCAAAGCAAGGGACTAAGGAGAAATTGTGAAATATATATTTATCAAAGAGAAATCGAAAGGGGAGTGAGTGAGAATTGAACGACGATTTTTAGTTCTCCTGATTTTTTTTTTTTTGTTAAACGTTCTAGTGCAACGCGCAAACCTCTGATTATTTTCCTTTTTTGTGTCGTTTATTTTTTTCATCACGCATGAAAGGGTCAACCATAATACTAATTTAATCATCAAAGTCGAATACACGAGAACAAGCTACGTTATTATTTTGTGCCAGTTTTCCAGGACTTTGTTTCTAGATTTGGAATTTACAAAATCACAAACCATTAAACTACGAAATTAAAGATCTATAGGGTCCACTAGTTTGAATAATAACGTGCTCAACATCTGAAGTGTTTTACTACCTAAGTCTAAGTCATAAGTAACCTATAGTCGTGATAGCGAAGAGTTTTTGACTACAACTTGTTCATTAGTTAGTGCTAATCCGCCATTTCCTTAAAACAAACTATTTTCAATACATGTACCTAACGATAGAGTGCTTGGAAACTTTTTTTTTCCCATTAACATAAATTGATCAAACTGCTAACGAAACTAACATTTCACTTGATACTTACTCCAACTCTTTATAGTTTATTCACCTGCAACTTACTCTCATCACCATCCTAATATTTTTTTTTTATGTTTTGGTTCTCCTCCTAGTAATCATAATCCATGTAATCACTATAATCATCATCGTCCAGTGAAAACTCACTTTCGTTACAAATTTCTTCACATGGACAAACCGTATCCGGGCTTGAAAAGTCCCCCTCATTCCAATAAGCAGTACTATTGGTCTCTTTACAATGGGGGCAGGATGACAATTCTGATACACAATTCCAACCATCACGGCGAGAACTAACAATAATAGTCAATTCTTCTGTTGCTGCCAACATCTTCTTCACGTCAAAAGCGTCCAAAGACCAATTTCCAATAGCTATTACCTCAAGTCTCGATTTTAAATACTTTTCATCCAACTTTGAAACAAGAAATGGTGACACTAACTTAATATTACATTTAGTAAGTTTTAGTTTCTTCAATGAAGGCATTGGCAATCTAACTGGTGACAATTTTTTAAAAGGATTTTTCTCTAAAGCCAAATGCTTTAACTTTTTAAACTTCTCAAAAGATTCCGATAACTCTTGAATACCCATTCTGTTTAATGTCAACGTCTCAATGCTTGCAGGGAGAGCGTCTGCATCCAATTTTTTGATGTCACCTTTGTACATGTATATTTCTTGAAGCTCTGATTCTTGGAAGTTCAACATTTCAAATGTTTTGCTATCAATATTGAAACACCTCATAACAAATACTTTCAATGACAAGGGCCATTTGACTTTCTGCTCGAGGGGCTTCATACTACTTTTCTTGGAACCGTTTAGATGTAAGCTTTCAAGACAACTTGGTAAATGGTACATAAAATCAGAATTTTCAAAACTTAAAAAATCAACTATGATTATGAACTCTGTTGCCGCCTTGGGAATTCTGAAACTTTTGTCAAACGCAACTCTTGGTGTTTCTATGTAAACAGTTTTCAAATTTTCCCCAAGACGTAAATAGCCATCACTAAAGGTTACCTCGGAAAGATGAAGAAACTCTAAAGAAGCAGGAAATAATGTATCACTTAAGTTGATATCCAAAAACTTTGCATTGATTATTTTCAATCTCTTCATATTTGGAGAAAATTTTAATGATAGATTTTTAAACTCTTCAGGCACTGTCTTATCGATCTTTGGCTTTTTTGTTAAAAAGAGCGGAACAGTACCTTCGTATTTAAAAAACTCTAATTCAGGGAAATAGACCTGCTTGAACAAGCTAACAGGAAAAACACATCCCACGAAATTCAAACTTTTCAAAAAGCGCAAGGATTTCAAATCATCGAAACTGGTTAGTTTATAACATTCCAAATCCAAAACCTCTAAATTTGGCGCGATTATTTTAGCTTCGCCAAAGGTTCTGATATTAGGGAAACAAAGTTGCAAATTTTTCAAGTTTAGCATTTTTTGACCTGTTAAATTTGCGGTTCTATGGGTTGTCAGAACTTGTAATCTTTTCAAATTTGGAGGTAACGAGACAATGTTACGATCATTAATAGTGACAGACAACTCGTCTAAATCAGTAGGAAAAAAACAATAATCCACCGCTTGATTCTTGTGAGTGAGATCACATTGCAACAGCTTCAAACCCGGGATAAAATAATTGTCTAACCAAGTATTTCTCAACAGAAGGTCCTTTACCACAGAGGATATTTTGGGAATGGCGCCCAAATCGTGTAAATTCAATCTGTTGAATCTGCAACTAGTGCTAAGAATTTGCTTCAAGTACCCGCGCTCTTTACCATTAGAACAGAAAAAATGACAATTGACATCTTGAGCTTTTTCCAAAATCGTGGGGAAGTTTTCCAAAGTGTTACGGTATTGACCTAAATCAACAAAACTAATGGATCTTGGGTAAAAATTCCAACGCTTGACAGCATCCTCTAATTTAGAAAGCTGAATGCTGAACAAAGTGCAGTTACAACCATCGTTGTTGATACTATAAAGATTAGTTTTCTCATGTCTCCATACACGATCAGTAATACTCACGTGTGACAAAATTGCAATAGTCGTTATTTCTTGAATTGGTGGAAAATACAACAACGGCGGCAAAATACATTTCAGTAAATTGTCAACAATCAAAGCAATAACATTTGGAGGTAAGTTAGCTAACCTAGTAAAGAGGTCAGTATCAGTAGTTTGGGATGCCATGGTACTAACAAAAATAGCTCTTTGAAGGTTCAGGGAGCAAAAAAAAAAAAGAATATGAAGAGAATCACCGATTGATAAATGGATGGCGGGTTTTTATAAACATCGTCTAAAACTGACGCGTGAACTAAAAATCTCTCTTTTGTGTGCCCCCCCTTTTTTTTTGAAAAGAACCAACTTAAATGAAGTAGAATATTTCCCAATTTGAACAAACTGAAAGGTACAGTAAGTTCACACAATATAATAGGAAAGCCTATTATGGATATATGACACGCCTCACTACTTTTAAATGCTACTTGAACTTGAATTAAAAAGAATCAGTAATATCTACAAATTGTGAAACACTTTTACATAAATCTGTTTCTTTAGCATTTCATTAACCCTATCAACTATAGAGTTTATAATGTCAATGTAGTTTATTTTAACATTCAAACAAAAAGATAGTAGACAGAAATACACACTTGAAAGCTACTAAAATCCATATGTAAAGGGTTCGTATAAGAAACACAAAATCAACACCATAGAAAAAAGACGCACCAAGGTTATAATATATTGCAGTGAAATAATTAAAATCCAATTCAGTTGGTAGCGCCAAAACTTAAGTCAAGTATTATTACTTAAATTGGTAAATCGTTTTACAACAAATAATATCAGATTGCATTAATATAGTTAGTGCTTTTGAAACTATAAACTTAAACCGAGTATTCAAATATATATGATATTCTTTTTTTTACTTTTTTTGGAAAAACTTGAACCAAATAAAAACCATTTTGAATCGTTATTTTCCATCATATTAATTCACCCTCGTCATAATACGTATATTCACCATTGTCATCGGATTCAACCTCCACCTCATCTTCATAGTCGTCGCCATTCTCGTCCTCTACATCATCCAAACTGATTTCACTACCACAATAAATCTGATCAGAATCATAACAAAGGTTAGCCTCCATCAAATAATTAAGTTCAGGATTGTCTGGATGGAAATCAATATTTATCTTTTCAGCTCTCTGGCTTGCAGTAAGTCGAGATACTATCATGAAATTATCATCATCTAATCTGCTGACAATTACAGTTAACCCTTTGATAGTCTTTAACAGTTTTAACACATCATCCACAGCCAAATTTGGATTGTTCCATGCAGTAATCTCAAGTCTGGTTTTGGAAAATCTCTTTTCTTTCATTGAAACTAAAAGCGGTGATACGGTACGAAGATAGCAACGACTTACATTTATTGTTTCCAATGACTTCATAGGTAACTTAACAGGGACCAAGTTTCCAAAACGATTTTTTCTCAAAGTCAAGTGTTTCAATTTTTCAAGTCTTTCCAACGACGGAGGTAAGTTTTCAATTCCAACATTTACCAATTTCAAATCGACCACACTTGTTGGGAGTGCATGTACATCTAATTTTTCGAGCTTGCACTTATAAATATCAATGTCTTCAAGTTTAGAATCTCTCAAGTTCAACATTTTAAAAGTCTTGTGATTAAGATCAAAACGTTTTAATGCCAACGATTTCAATGAAGATGGCCATTTTATTTTACCAACAGGAGTTTTCATCTCACCGCTTTCGTATGCCTTTAAACTCAATGACAGAAGATTTGTTGGTAACTCTTTCAAAAACCTTGACCCCTGAAAAGTTAAATGATCAGCATTTATAGTGAATTTCTTAGCCAGTTTGGGCAATGTGAACTCGCCACTAAAAGTGAGTTTTGGCGTATCTATGAATATAGATTCCAAGTTCTCATTTAAGGGTATTTCTCCTTCACTTAACAATACTTGTGAAAGACGTAAATCGGTCAATGAGACAGGAAAAACCAAAGTGTCTAAATTAATTCTAAAATAATCAGCATCTTCAATGTGCAACAGTGTCAAGTTTGGAGGGAATTTTAATATTGGATTGTTAAACTCCTCAGGTAAGCTTTCTGAAGAGAGCCAAACATGTGAACTCTCGAAAAGATTTTCGACCCCTCCATAGGTAAAACTTTTCAATTTGGGGAAGGATATCGCATCAAATAACCCAATTGGATAGATCGTATCCTTGATGCTTAGTTTTTCTAATTGAGTGTATCCTTTCAAGCTATCAAAGTCAGTTAAATCATAACAGTTTGCTAAGCGCAACACTTTTAAATTGGGTGCCATTATCCCGGTTTCAACAAAAGATTTTGTATTCATTGAACGAAACAACAATTCTTTTAAATTGTTTGATTCTTCACAACTAAGAGATATTGTTCCATTACATGAATCAACAGTCAATTTCCGTAAACTTTGAGGTAAGCTTACTTCAGTAGGTGTGTTAGTTGTGATACTCAATTGCTCCAAACGAGATATAAAGGAATAATTCAAGAGCGGTGTATTTATTTTTTTAGTATTGGAATAGAATCTCTGCAACCCAGAAATACAGGTTGTGTCCAATTTGGTGTTGACAAGATCAAGATCTTTGACAAAAAGGGGCACAGAACCCATATCCCCAAATTCAAATAGTTTCAAAACCTCAAATTTAACATTAGAAGAAACCATCTCACGTAAAATTCTTTTTGAATTTTCCCCTTCTAAACAATAAAATGAACCGTTTATGCTCCTAGCATTTTGCAAAACTTCTGGGAAATTTTCGAAAATATTTTGAAATTGTTCCATACCATCAAAGTGTATCTTTGTTGGGTAAATACCCCATTGATCTACACCCCGTTTTAGGTTAGCTGGTTCAATGTCAAATTGAACACATTTGCATTTGTTGTAACTGTTATCATCTCCATAAATGTTTTCGTGTCTAGAAACTGAATCTGTAATATTCACGTTTGATAGAATAGTAGAAGCTGCTGCATTTCTGACAGAAGATATATCTAATAATTCTGGAAGCATACATTTTGGCAAGTAGTTAACAATTATCGGAATAGTGTCCGACTGATTGTCTACTAGCCTAGCAAAGAGAGTTGCTCCAATATCTGTAGATGACATTGTACGAAAACTGGTTTTAGAAACTCGTAGTTATTGAGAATGAAGATTTCAACCAAAAAAGTAGATATGACACGTTTTCAAGTTTCTATTTTTTTTAGAACTAATTATGTACTTTTCAGTACCAATTTTCATGCGATATTGTGGTGCAAATATATACTTTAGCCAATATTGTGGGATGGAATAGAAAATATCTAGTTTCTTATCTACTCCTCTTCGGAGGACGTGTGTCCATCTACAATTTAGACAATCTCTAATGTTGAGTTGTGGACTTAGTGGGTACTTGGCCAGGTATTGTATTTTTATCAGGTTATTCATTGTTGCACTCTAGGAATTATTACATAGATATAGCACAAAAATGATGAATGGAAATTGGAGAAAAATCATTTTGTGTCATTGTAATCCCAAATTGAGGACATTTGAAACCACTACTCAATTGATCAAAACCGATAGAGGCCACATCATGACTGATTGAATTAGCTATAAATGTGATATCTTGTGTCCATGAAGTTTTGCAATAACTTTTCTCAAGATGTTGGAAATACACTAAAAAGGTTGGCTTCATATCTGATTGAAAATCAATGGCGCACCAAATAACGTTCTCACGCATAATCCGTGTACTGAAACAGTACAGATTTTTTTCTTGTTTGATTGAAAAAAAACTTTCACCACTAATCTAGAACTTCACGAATAGACAACAATGCTGAAACCAAATGTTGCAATCATTGTCGCGGCATTAAAGCCTGCTTTGGGAATTGGATACAAAGGTAAAATGCCTTGGAGACTCCGTAAGGAAATAAGATATTTCAAAGACGTCACCACCAGAACAACGAAACCAAATACTCGTAATGCTGTTATTATGGGAAGAAAGACATGGGAATCCATACCACAGAAGTTTAGACCTCTTCCAGATAGATTAAACATAATATTATCTAGATCATACGAAAATGAAATTATTGATGACAATATCATTCATGCCAGCTCAATTGAGTCGTCACTTAATCTTGTATCTGATGTCGAAAGAGTTTTCATAATTGGAGGGGCAGAAATTTACAATGAATTGATAAATAATTCTTTAGTGAGTCATCTATTAATTACAGAAATCGAACATCCAAGCCCAGAGTCTATTGAAATGGATACCTTTTTGAAATTCCCATTGGAAAGTTGGACCAAACAACCAAAATCAGAGTTGCAGAAATTTGTTGGAGATACTGTATTAGAAGACGATATCAAGGAAGGTGATTTTACCTATAATTATACGCTATGGACAAGAAAATAATCTATCTCTAATAAATACACAATGAAAGTTCAAAATATACAAACAAAAAAAGAGGGCCATTGAATAACTTATTCAAACACCTTCATTCGCGATGTTACTCTTTCATCGTGTTCCAACTCCTGTACCCATTCAGAGTTACGTTCTTTACCCTTTTCTACCCACTTTTTAGGCCAATCCATTTCTTCTTCTTTGGCCATTAAGACGTCCTTATATACAAAAGGCCTCGATTTATTATTTACAATAGTAGCTGTTCTCTCTCCAAAGTCGTCAACAAGAAATCTTTTGGTAAAGTATCGATAGATTTTACGTGGAATATTGGTGAATCCAACAAGGTTTGGTAATGGGAATGTGTACACTGGTTGTTCAAAGAATACAGGCACCCCCTTGTCATCCTTTACAACCGTTGATAAATCGAGCTCTGGGGCTAGTTGGGCATTGGCATAATCTTCCGGTTTGATGTACCTCAATGGGACTGGCTTCAAATTACTTTGTTCCTCGTCGTTATCATCATCCTTGTCTGGATTCTCCTCTTTTTCCTTTTTCTTTTCTTCGGCCAATTTAGTTTCTTCATCAATCACACTTTGTGGCTTTTCAAGTGGACCTAATAATCCTTCATGGACACCAGATAAATACTCTTTATAGGCACCTCTACCAACACATATAATACCACCAGCAGAAGAATCATCGATCGCATCTTCTGATTTGACGTTGATATCGGCAGGGAACACTTTATATAATCCAAGTACGTCTTTTGCCTTGTATAAATCTGATCGACTCTTCAATTCCTCTTCATCATTATCTTGATTTCCATTTGATTCATTCTTCTTGGGAGTCTCTTCAACCAATTGTTTACGTCTCAATTCTCTGATCTTTTCAGCAACAGATGCTCGAATATCACCCTGTCTAGATTCACTGAAAATTTCAAAATCAACCACACCTGCGTTCAATACTGGTTTAATGAACTTTCTGAATAGTTTCAATGATTCATCCAAAAAATCGTTAGGAGGCGGTGCAATAAAAATACTAAGTTTACGAGGTATCTCATTTGCACCATAGCTCACTTCACCGAATTGTTTAACAGCATCCATCCATTTCTTTCTCATTTGCTTTTGTTCATACTTATCATAAGCAATACCTCCACCAATAGTTGTCACTACTGTCCAAAAAATCATCCAGTTTCTTGAAGGTAAAGATATTCTTGGTATTCCCATCATTCGTAAAGCAGGATTAGACCAGCCCTTTTTAGGCTTGACCTCATTTGCATCTGGCATAGTCGTTGTGCTGCTTGTGTGTAGCTTATTCTGGGGATCTCAGTTGAAAAAAAAAAATTTTGGATTCTTCAACAAAAACCCGAAAAAAAAAGAGTTGGTGTTGATGAGTACAAAAGTAGTGTGGAATCTCCATTTTCTTTTACCCATGGTATTAAGGCTGCAAAAGTATGATACACATGATATTTAGTAGAGCACGCTGTCTTGACCTAAAAACTTTCAAATCAATGTAGAATTTAGTAGCAGTAAAGGGTGTTTTGTAATTACGATAACCTATAGTATTAATTTGTGCTTATTATTTTAGTTTTTCGTTACAAAGAGCCAGTAAATACAATATATCAACAGATTTAATTCTGAACTCATTAATGATCCAGTCATGTCGATGGGTCAACAATATTAGCTACTAAAATATGCTCAGTGGATTCCCATTTGGTGAGCATATTGGAAATCAATTTAAATAGCTGTCATATAAGAAGTGTATTTGTATATGTATTCGCCAAGTCGAACCTTGGACTTACTATTATTGAAAACGTGTTTTTAATAACTTCCTTATACTGTACACATAAACTACTAAAGGTACAGTCTCCTATAATTGTCGGCTTTAATCATCAAGTAAATCACACTATAAATAGGAGCATTTAAATCAATAAAGCAGCAAACAAGCCCAACAAAGACACAAAGGCACCTGATGCACCACCCGCATGACTACTAGTCTGCTGAGATGAAGCGGAACTAGTGGAGGAGCTTGACTTTCCACTACTAGAAGACCCGCTTGTAGTTTTAGATTCACTAATAGAAGTACTACCGGATTTACTGGTGGTTACACTTCCCAGTTTTGCCTCAGAATTAGCAGTGCTACTTACGCCACCAGTTTCCAGAGTTTTGGTAACACCAGTACCAGCTGAAGTTGTTGCTCCAGTTGCTGCTTTAGTTCTTGTATCACTTCCAGTTGTAGCTTCAGTGTCAGTTTCAAAATCACTATAACCAATCATATCCAAGGAGATGGAATCAATAGAAAAAGTGTATATACTATTGGACGCAGCTTCACAATAAATCAGTCTTATGTCAGACGGACTATGAATATCACTTTCCTGCAAAGTATCACAGCTTTTGGAACAATCGTACAAGTTTTGAAAATAAGATTGTGGTAAGTTGCAAAGACAGTTGAAATCGAAAGCGCCATTACAACTGTTGATTAAAGTTTGGTGAGCTTTGTAGCAAGATTCCACTTCGCAGCCATTGGCAGTGGCTCTTTTGAATAGATTAATCAAACTTGCTGAAGATAAAGCAATAACTGCAAAATAAGCAAAAAATTTCATTATGGAGAATTGAGGGTTGTGAATAGCTTTCTAATTGAATTAAAACAAAAACTTGACCGTGTTTTATTGGAGGATGCAACAAATAAAAACAAAATTAAGGAAACGGGTTGACTTTTATAATTTTCAAATTCATTACTGGTTACTCTAAAAATGTTGTTTGTTTTTAAGTTTGTAAAGATGCTACTGGCTACCACGAAATCACAGAGCTCGACTAAACCCGTGTCTTTTGTTTTGTTTTGTTTTTGTTCAAAATGGTAATATCTAAGCATATGCAAGAATAGGTAGTGTAATGCTATTAAACTTTAAATAACAGTGCTTGGGTTTTGATACCGTATATATTATTATTATAGAATTAGTTGAATGATTGTTCGAATTGATCTCCTCATTTTAAGACACCATAAAAGTCTAAAAGGGATTAAGGCGGTATGTTTCGTTGTAATTGACTTTACAAATATGGGATGTTCTGATTTTGAGATGCAATATTTCATTTGGTTTACGAACCTGAGCCTTCTCTATCAAGGGGCCAAGAATTCCTAGAAAGCTTAAAAAAAAAACATGCACAGTATCACAGTTTAATTACTCTTCCAAGGCTGTATAACCCGCTCCATCCACAATTCACCTACATGTGTAAGTTATTATTTAATTCTACATTATAAGATAATCTAATGTGGAAAGTTTGTGAGTGCAATCAGTGAGGGACCCCTCAAAATAATATAAAACGTGCATGATCATGAAGATACTCTCATAATGTCATCTAATTGTAAGGTTAATGCGCTACTTATTTGAAAAATTGTAAAGCCAACGTACAACAATTACACTATTGTAGTACTGTCAGTGGTCAATAGGATAATTCATTGTTTATAAGTAAGTACAATAATAACAATACGTGAAATTTACTTAGTCAACTATGAAAATTTCATCTCAATCAGAGCCCACGATTTCTCCACTTTCAAATTTATAATGATTCTGTTTATTTAAACTAAGACTAAAATAAGATCAAAAAAGCTAAATTAAAAGTTTTATTTCAAAGTTTATTAAATTTTAGTACATTCCATGACTGAATGAGTTATACTAATTCCAAAAGCAAAGAGATAAGATTATAGGGACTTAAAATAAATTCTTGATACAGCATCTAGTAGTTTAAATTCGAATTTTATGAAATTCGTAAACAAAATTAAAGTTTGTTGCCAAAAATAAACACAAACGCTACCAATATAGGTTTTCTTGCTTTTTAATATACTTCTCGAGATTGCAGCGGGGATAGATTGACGGGAATAGTTAGTTTAGAAGATAAATGAGACTTGTTTTATGAAATCTTGTATTCTGTTATAGATTTTGACTAAACCAAGCTAAAATTATACGTACTTAAAAGTGTCTTATTTGCCAGGTTTTTTTTATGCTTCGATTCTTTTATTTTGGCCAAATCGTTAACTGAAAAGGACCAAACTTACTCAAAACACATTCATATATTATCATTGCTACATTTTAGTTAGTAATTGTGCTTTAAGCAAAATTGATATTGGATTCCATTAATTTGTTTACCAAACCGATGATTATCATGTGACAACGAAACAAAGACAAAATGCATGAACACAAAATGTGTAATAAACTTTTAAGTTGAAAGTCCATTTACCCGAACAACGAAATTACCATTAGTGAATACTTCTTATCAATCTATGTCATTCTTCAATGGCCTTTAAAGAAATGTTGTTTTCAAGCTAACATATATGTATATGTATTCGGTTGATGCAAGACAACTACTTCTAATCACCAATAGGATCAATGCGGCCAGCAGTCTGTGTAATAAAGCCACACCCATCTTTTTATTTTTTTTTGCTGGAGTACTGTCAACTCGACTAATGATCTTGACTGTAACTGAAAATTTGTATTCCATAGAACCAATGTTATCTTTTTTTTTTTGTTTCTTTTTTCCATTTCTTGACTGTTGAGTTATACTTATTTGTTTAATATAGCTTTCAATTGAAAAATTTGAAAGTGAAAAACAAATCAAATATGGTGGAGAAAAGAATTGCTATTGTTGGAGGCGGTCCATCTGGGATAATAACCTTAAGATCTCTCTTAGACGAAGGATTTACTTCAGTCACATTATTTGAACGAAAGAATAAGTTAGGTGGATGTTGGAATTTAACCCCACCAGAACAGATCAATTTCGAACAATTGTCGAAAAAACAATGGGACGTTGATCCTATTCCAGAAACAATCCCAACCACAGTGCCTCATACTACTGTGCAAAGATTTATGGACACGGCCACATATCCCTATTTAGAAACCAATGTTGAAGATATAGCTATGGAATTTGATAAACCGTTCCCCAAAGATACTATTTCTAAACATGGCAAAGATTCGCCATTTAGACATTTCACAGAAATAAATCAATACTTGCATGATCTTGCAGATTTGAAATATGTCACATTTGACACATCAGTGGAATTGATTGAGAAAAAAAATGAACAATGGCGATTAGTACTTCGAAAATTTGGACAAACACAAGATTATATTTATGAAGAATTTTTCGATAATGTTGTTGTTGCTAGTGGTCATTTCGATGTTCCATTTGTTCCGGAAATTCCTGGATTACAACAATTCTCTGAACTTGATGATACTCTTGTGATCCATTCAAAACAATTTAGATCTCGAGATGATTTTAAAGATAAACAAGTCGTTGTTGTTGGAGCATCGGTATCGGCTATGGATTCGATCCGAGACATTCTTCCTGTCGCAAAGCGGGCCATCACTTCACAAAAACCAACAACTGAACCTCACGTTTATTTTGGTACTGAAGCATTTGATCATGATGGCATTGAAAAGCGAGGACAAATAGTTAAAATTGAGGACCATACAATTCATTTCCATGATGGAACGTCAACATTTGCTGATGCTATTATTTTAGGTACCGGATTTTTATATCACTATCCATTTTTACCAAAATTCCCAGAACTCAAAGAATTAATATTTGACGCCAATGATCCTTCGCTTGCATTTGTTGGTCATAATACCCCAGGGTTGACATTCAAACTTTTCCAATGGCAAGCAATACTTGTTGCAAGAGTTTTTGCTGGAAAAGGTAATGTCCCAACTACAATAAGAAACGATCCAACGATTCATCCTGATTTTAATCAATATTATGAAACATTAAGAGAAGCTTCTTGCGGTGCATTACCAAAATGGAATCCTGTTTGGGAAGAAGCATTTTATAGAGGACACTTACGAAGAAGACAATATTGGTTAGACAACCCTTGATTTCAAAAATAAATAACAAAATAATCAATTACATACATTTGCATAAAAGTATTTATATATACATTATATAATATCCACATAGATGAAAAAAAAAAAAAAATAAAATAAAATAAGTGTCCCCATTTCTATTTATAGTAGAAATCTTCATTTATCACTTCTAACAAATCTTCAAGAACCTCATCAGCATCTTCATCTGCTTCGTCTTCTTCATCATCACTATCATCAATCTCATTCAAATCCAATAACTGAGTTTTTGATCTAATTTCAATTAATGTATCAATTTGTTTTGTAGTTTCTTCTGAAACTGAACCTTTCCCAAGCATCATGGTCAACCCATCAAACGCTGATTGGGAGTCGGAGAAAAATGATAATAAATGCTTGTTTTCTTTACCCACAAGGGTTATTCTGTAAAGGTTTGTCTTGATGGAAACTAAACTTTTCTTGTCAACACCAGTAGCACCACCAACATTAACGATTTTTATATCGACAATTTCAACCACTGGCACCTTAATTGAATTATCTTCAGATTCAAGATATTGACGATTTGGTGTCAAGCGAAGTAATATTTGGTTACTACCAGTGTTGCTATTAAGGGTAATCATATTTCCTTCCATTAATTTCAAAATACGTTGTTCTCTAACAAATTCGTGGACTTCTCTATCCAATTCCTTATAAAATTCAAATAGTTTACCAGCCCATTTTTCTTTCAAGGATTGTTCAATTTTATTAATTTGAAAATGTCTTACATCACCAATGGCACCACCTTCCGATGCCAATGCTTCATCGATGCTTTGCCCGCTCTTTTCAATTTCCTCAATGTTGGAGTACAATAATTGGAAGATCTTGGCAATATCAACTTTGTTATCCAATTGAGCCCTGGTTTCTTGCCACAAGACCAATCCATGATTCATAGTGTAATAGATCATTAAATCCCAACTCAAAATTGCCGAGTTAATTTTGGGGAAATCATTCTTTTTCTCAAAAATATCAGTCCATAAATCAGTACATTTGGAAATAAATTGATACAAGGGGAAAGTTCTTGCATGATCACTCATCATTAATTCTTCATGAAATCTTTTCTTAAATGTGAAATTTGGATCTTTCAAAAAGACCTTCAAATTCATAGCTAATAAGATTGAGAAATTCTCAACAACAAATTGACGTGGATTATCAGTAAAACCAGCCTTGACGTATTCCTCAGTAGTGGCAGGAGTACCATATTCATTCAATGAAGTTTCCAAGAATATAAACAAATTATTTAACATAGTTTGATGAGATTTAATTGACATATCAAATGCAGTTGCCCCCAAGTATTGGTTTAACTTATGGTATGCCACCTTTAAATTCTCAATGGCTTCTATAGTTGCTTTATCATCAGTTTCTAGTAAGTTTCCCACTGTGCTGAAGAAAGTTACGTGTTTCAATCTCCCAGCTAAAGTGATGATACCACTATACTCAAATTTCAAACTTTTGGTAATCAAATCAGTCACCAATTTAATTGAATTGAAAGTTATTTTATTATCCTGCAAAAACAATTTGCTGGTTATTATATCAATCACATCGAGATATTCGATTAAGGATTCATATAAAGGCAAGTATTTTTCAATGGAGTCATCTTTATCACGGAAAATTGTCCCAGAAATGTCAATTACCAGGATTTTTAAGATTGCCTTATAAGTTTCCGATGACATATTGGCACTGACTATGGAAAACAATGTTTGGAATAATGTGTGGTCCAAAATATGAACAAATTCGTCGGATATTGCATCACTACCAATAATACAGTCCAATAGTTTTGCCAATACCACTATTGAGTTCACCTTTTCTTGTTTATCTTTACCCAATATATTGGTCTTTAAAATTGTTGCATAAGATAATGCTGTAGCTTCATCGAGTTTTGCTTTATTGATATTATCTAAAACGAGAAATTGAAAATGTTAGTTGATTGTTCGCAAATATACAACACCCAAGTTGCTAGTGTGACACATACTTTTACTCAAAAGTTCATTCAACTTATGATTGATACTTCTTGATGATTCCGACATGATATTGTCTATTGAAAAGAGGAATAGATGTTGTTGTCAAAAAAAAAACAAGTGTCAAAAAAGTGAAAAAACAGAAAAAAGAACACGAAATAGAGTGTGGTTATTGTTGTTGTTGATTGAAGTAGTTTGATTCTTTAAATTTTTTTTTTTTTTTTTTCGCACGCAAAAGTTGAGTCGCTAAAAATTTCTCGTTTTAATGATTATTATATGCCTTACATTCTTCTTCTTCTATAGTGGCCGGTATTTATTTATGCAAATTTTGAGGCGGTATAAAGACTAGATTCATTTTATTAGAATTGTTCAACTGGGTATGAAATGAGATTGTAGAATTTCGTTTGCTTTGTTCATTGCTAACAGTTAACAAAGACCAATTATTAAAATTGTACATTCTACACACATAAGATGTAAAATCTGGGCATGCTGATAATTCAAAGGTCTTTTACAACTTGGTATTTATGTATAACCGACAGGAAATAAGCTGGCTACAATACATTGAATAATATTGAACTGAATAGTGACGTTTAGAAATATTATCAACCAAAGTAACCTACTATTATTTCATCCCATTCCAGTTCAAGGGTTTTTTTGTTCTCACTCTCTCGTTCTATTTGTGTAATGTTCTGTACGAAGTATTATTAAATTTTGGTAATTTAACTATTTCATTTGTTGTACGATTAATCGATAACAATGAATATTTCTTCTTGGACCAGTTTAGTTCTTTTGATCTAATTTGATTGGTTGATTGGCCACCCTTATTTTTCTCCTTCCACATCTTGTTTCATTAATATTGACTATAGCAATATGTTTGGTGAAAGTCTGGGTTAGGATTCAGTACGACTAAGAACACAAAACATCTCAGTATTTTTTGCTTCAAGACTAAATTAGACAAGGAAATGTGGGAGGAAAAATTTCAAGTTTGAAATGTGGTAATTGCTGTCAAACGTCTTAAAAATGTGCAACACCAAGACCTACATCATCACTTCGACATATTTCAACGGAAATACATCTTTTTTACAGGTAACTTCTTGACATTCGGTTGAAAGTATCTTGATATGGGAAAGGAATGGAACAAACTGACTTAAGAAAACCTGAAATTCAATTTTCTACAATATTTGCAAAACATCTTACTCCAAAAACATGGCAGTGATTGGACTAGTATCCCAGGATTTCTACGGATATACCTTTGTTTTAGTAGTAATGGTTCTTGCTATTCTGAGGAGAAAAAAAAAGGTTGAAATTAGTATCTCTACAGTCAAGCGAATAAATAGAATCTTCGGTATAAACTTTATATATTGTTTAAATTAAACAAACTATCAAAGAACTGGATGGAAACAAGCGGAAGAGTATGAATGAATGGGGGGAGGGGGGGGGCAAAAAGAAGAACTTTAAAAGTAAACTTTTTGGTAGGGAACGTTGGGGTGTAAAACTTTCTTTGCTTTTCTACTTGTTCTGTATTATCTTTCGGCGGTACGTGTAAAAAAGTCAAATTTCACCGACAACCTTAAAAAACGAATTAATAAAATATTAATTTATTATTATGATCAACACATTTTTAATCTAGTGCCGATTTTTTATTATACCAAGAAGAAGAAAAAAAAAATCTCACTCACTCACTCACTCACGTTCAACCTTCAACCCTCAATCTATTTTTACCATCCCCCTTTTTCTGAACTATTTTCAATTCAATCATTCATCTTTGAATAATCTTTTTATTCTTTTCTGCATTATTGTTATTGTTTGTTGCAATTCAATTCAATTCAATTTAACCATTCATTCTCAATTTAAATGAGTTTTTTAAGGAGAGATAAATCTAAAGCCAACTTTAGAGATGGTTCAGCTACTGGATTAGAGGAACCAGTTTCCCCCACCACTCATTTTTCACCCAATGCTCCACCTCCACTCGATGGCAATCATGGGGATCATTATCATGATCCAGACTCCCCAAGATCTTCTGTTGTGTCATTACCGCAACTAATTCATAACTCAGCTACCCACCATTTAAAAGAAAATTATCGCGGGTTCCATGCCAACAAACGACCAAAAGGTATTGCCAATGTTCCTCCATTGGCTCAACCTATAAAACCACGATTTAAAAAGAAGAGCAATTCATTATTGAATAAGCTAATATATTCCACAAAGAAAGAAGACGATGAAACAGCCACAAGTGGGAAAGAGTCTCGATCGAGCTCTATCATATCGGATGAAAAACGCAAAAGTGCTAGCCTGGCATCGTCTGGCAGTTCAAGACAAAAGTTTAGATTTTCTTCATTTGATAGCAATTTGTCTACATCCTCTAGTTCTCCTCCTAAAGATAAAAAAGCACTGATTTCCGACACCGTGTCGGATTCATCAACGGTTACTGCATCCATGTCAAATATGCCAACGATATCGATTGATCTTAATCTCGACGAAATGCACGACATTATCAAGTCACCTGAAACCCCAGCCCCGACTGTTGGCTTACCAACCCAGAAAGCAGAGAAAAAGGCTTCACCAACAGCCATCAAAAACTGGCAGGCCCCTGAAAGTTGGGATGTGAAGGCTCCTATTAAAAAGGAAGAACCTCATGCACCTAAGATTGAAGAAGTTGCAGAGAATGATGTAGCAATAGATAATGTTTTGGAAAAGAAACGATTGCCGGTACTATATGGTACTCACCAAGTGCCGCATGTTACAAATTCGAAAGACATAAAGTCAAGTCACATTATTCGAGTATTCAAAGAAGATAACACTTTCACGACAATCTTATGTCCCTTGGAAACAACCACCAGTGAGCTTTTAGCTATTGTGCAAAAGAAATTCTTTCTTGAGTCAACAACCAATTTCCAACTATCGGTATGTATTGGGAACTGTGTTAAGGTATTGGAAGATTTTGAAAAGCCTCTCAAGATTCAAATGGGGTTACTTTTACTCAGTGGTTATACAGAAGAGGATAAGTTGAGAATGTTGGGAAGAGAAGACTTGTCATTTGTGTGCAAATTTGTTGTTGAAAACATATTTTTGAGGAGTTTGACTCATGATGAAGAAGTTTTATTGTCACGGAATTACGTCGATGTCAATATATCTTCACTAAATTTGAAAAATGTCCCTATTATATTCCATCAACATACTTATGAGATTGAAAAATTAAATGTGGCCAATAATCCCTCCATATACTTGCCATTGGATTTCATTCAGGGATGTACTAGTTTGGCGTATGTGGACTTTTCCCACAATGGGTGTTCTAAATTCCCCAATAATTTATTAGAAGCACCCCAATTGACTCATTTGAACTTGGAAATGAACTTTTTGGATGAAATACCCCAAAGAATAAGTTGTTTGTCAAATTTAACTAACTTGAAATTGAGTTCGAATCAACTTTATTCGCTTCCACATTCATTTAGTACCTTAACTAATTTGAAACAGCTTGATTTGTCATCAAATTATTTTGATAGCTACCCGGAAGCAGTCAACAAATTGACCAATTTAGTGGAATTGAATTTTTCATACAATGATTTATCGATAATTCCTGAATCTATTGCGAATTTGATTAACTTGCAAAAATTGAATTTATGTACTAATAAGTTGTCAGGGACATTACCTGGTTATTTGTCCCAATTAAAAGCGTTAAAGCGTTTGGATATCCGATATAATTATATTTCCAACGTTGACGTATTGGGAATAATACCTAATTTGGAGGTTGCCTATGCATCCAAAAATGCAATCTCAACATTTAGTGATCAAATGAAGTGCTTGAGACTCTTACATTTTGATAGGAATCCAATAACCGAACTTAAGTTTAATACTCAGATGCAAATGTTGTCCGTTTTGGATTTGTCAAGAGCAAAAATTACGGCATTCCCGGCAGAATTTGTTGAAAAGGTTCCAAATATTGAAAAATTAGTGCTTGACAAAAATCATTTAGTGTCTCTCCCTAATGAACTTTGTCAATTGTCAAAATTAGTATCATTATCTGTACATGCCAATAATTTGCAGTCTTTACCAGCAAACATTGGAGATTTAAGATTTTTGAAATATTTGGATTTGCACAGTAACAATTTGAAATCATTGCCTGATCAAATTTGGGATCTTTGTCATTTGACACTGTTAAATGTTGCATCCAATAACTTGACTTCATTCCCCAAGGCTCCTTATTCTGTCGTGAAAAGGTTATCTTCGTCTCTTGTTGATGTACATCTCGAATCTTCGCAAACTTTATCTTTAGCTGACAGTTTGTTGATTTTAATATTGTCTGATAATCGATTAAGTGACGATTGCTTTGATGAGATTTCATTTTTGATAGCCTTAAAGTCGTTGAATGTGTCATACAATGATTTAATAGAGATTCCACAGGGGACATTAAGTCGTTTGACTAGGCTCAATGAGTTGTACTTGTCAGGAAATGAATTGACAACTTTACCAGCTGATGACTTGGAAGTGCTAAAGTCATTAAAATTGTTATACATGAATAATAACAAACTTGTTTCACTCCCAGCAGAGTTGAGCCGAATCGCCAATTTGCAACATTTGGACGTTAGTTCTAATCAATTGAAATATAATATTTCCAATTGGCCATACGATTGGAGTTGGCACTGGAATAAAAATTTAAAATATTTGAATTTTTCCGGTAATAAACGGTTTGAAATAAAACAAAGTCATATTAAGAATCCCGAAACAGGAGAGGATTTCGATAGTTTATTGGTATTGAAGCAATTGAGAGTGTTGGGATTGATCGACGTTACGTTGACGACAACAAACGTGCCAGAACAAGCTGTTGACTTGAGATTGAGAACTACTGCTTCTGAATTTGATAATTTTGGGTATGGGGTCAGTGATTCTTTAGGTATGAGGGACCATGTTTCAGCACGTGATTTATTTGTCCAAAAGTTTAGAGGTAAAGAAAACGAGATGTTGCTTTGTGCATTTGATGGTAAGCATGGGGCAACCAATCAAGGTCACAGGATCTCCTTGGTTGCGAAAAACATGTTTGTGAGAAATTTCACAAAAGAATTGGATGAAATAAAGAGTGATGATGAAATAGAAAATGCCCTTAGAAAAGCTTTTTTGAATTTCAATAAAGAAATCAATGGTATTTTGACCGCTAAAAAGAACAAGTCATTTACACCTGTGCCTAACATGTCAAAAGAAGCTCTTGAATTGAATTTGGTAGACGATGGTAACGCTGGTTGTACCGTGTCTGTGATTTATATTAAAGATAAGAAACTTTATTCTGCAAACATTGGTGACATTGAGGCGCTACTTTGCAGGAACAATGGTGATCAATTTTTACTTACCGAAAAACATGATCCAACCAATCGTGAAGAGTTTGAAAGAATTAGAGCCTCTGGCGGATATGTTTCAGGTGGGGGAGAGTTAGATGGGCAATTATCAGTGTCACGAGGGGTAGGATTTTTCAACTTTTTACCTCATACACATTGTGGGCCTACTATTCGCCGGTTTAAAATAACTAATGACGATGATATGATTATTTTGGGAAGTAAACAGTTGTGGGATTTCATTTCTTATGAATCAGCTGTTGACATTATCCGTAAAGATAAGAATGATCCTATGGTGGCCGCACAAAAGTTGCGAGATTTTGCTATATGTTATGGTGCAACCGATAAAATTTGCGTCATTGTCTTAACTTTTGGTAATAGGCAGAAACAAGCTGCCAATATGTATTCCAATTATGGTGTTGATAGAAGACGTCGAGATAAGCAACAAGTTGTTGGTGGAGACTCTAATCTCCGTAAATTAGAACAAGAGATTGAGCCACCAATAGGACCATTAGCTTTGGTTTTCACTGATATCAAAAACTCAACTTTATTATGGGATTCGTACCCGGCACCTATGAGATCAGCAATCAAAATTCATAACACAATAATGCGTCGACAATTGCGAATTACTGGTGGATATGAAGTGAAGACTGAAGGTGATGCGTTCATGGTTGCCTTTCCTTCGCCAACCGCGGCTTTGTTGTGGTGTTTCCAAGTGCAACAAAACTTGGTGACTGCAGACTGGCCATCAGAAATACTTGAAACTGATCAGTGTTGTGTAGTATCGGATTCAGAAAACAATACCATTTTCAGGGGGTTGTCGGTTCGTATGGGTATACATTGGGGCTCTCCTGTATGTGAACCAGATGTTATAACCGGCAGAATGGATTATTTTGGGCCAATGGTCAATAGAGCGTCGCGTATCAGTGCTATTGCTGATGGTGGACAAATTGCTGTCAGTTCTGATTTCTTGGATGTGTTGAATAGTTTAACTGTTAAACATAATAATATCAAAAACAATGTTGAGTCTTTGATTGATGCCTATCAGGGCAATGAAAATGCCGGAATGACAATTGAACGAGAATTGAATGCATTGGAGGATCTTGGGTGTAACTATTTTAAAATTGGTGAGCGTAAATTGAAGGGGTTGGAAACACCAGAACCTATCACTTTGGTGTTTACCAATAGATTGAAATTGAGATATGATATATTTCAAAAGAGACTTGATGCAAATCATAGTACTCGAGTGGCTGGAACATTACCAGTGGAGATCATATATGGATTAAGAACAGTATCGTTAAGGTTGGAGAATCTCTGTTCTTCGATCAATAATGGTGGTAATTATTGCAGTGAAGGATTTGAATCTTCATCAGGGGTTATTTCACAAAAGATGAATTCATCGTTCAAAGATCTGGATTTGATCTCATTGCTCAATCACGTTACAACTAGAATTGAAAGTTGTACTACAACATTGTTTTTGCGTCAACAATTAAGTCAAATTAAAGGAAATGGCGGGTTGATAGAGACTAACAATTCTCCATCATTGGATGTTATTATGGATGAAATAGCAGACATCATGAAAACAGTTAATGAACTTAAATAGATACATATATAGTTGTCGTTAACAAAAATAACTAAAGAAAACAAAAAAATAGGTATTGTATATTCAAGAAAGAACAAGATCTTTTTGGGGGTTGTTCAATTAAACATTTTTCTTCTCCCTATTATGGGCAAATTTACGAGGTTCATTGGTTGGTCCATGTAAATATTCTTAAACAAAATTACTACTACTACTATTACAGGCTGAAAAAATAAAAAATACTCGACTGAAAATTTATAAACATATAAACCAAACAAAGCAATTCAACACAATCAAAAATTGCATGTTCTCTTCCCCCTAGGTTTTTAAGCTTCAATGACAACTGCATTCTCATTTTCACCTTCAGCTGAAGCAACACCAAAGATAAGAGAGGATAATTTTGGGGAAACATTAGGAATCAGGGCTAATCTTCAACATCAAGATATTGGTCCTCCCGATTTAATCCACCGTTCAATTTATGCCGGATCAAAATCAGCATTATATAACCAAAACGATTTTGTTAAAGATAAGCAGAAAAAGGATGATGATGGTTATGTTGGATATTATCATTTTGTTAATGGATTAAAGCCTCAAAGTAGCGAGCAATATATTATGGAATTAATAAAGCATGGAGCCCCGTATAAACGAGACGCTATAATTACTTATTGTACATATAACATATTCAGCAAAACTGATTTTCGAATGAAATATATAGTACATCATAAAGATTTACTGGTTGACAAGTCATACCAAATTGCTGGTCGAACAGCGTCAGAAATCCACCCAAATTATTTAAAGGAACTTGATGCGTCACAAATAGTTCGATTTATATACTATTTGGATAATCCGGATAATCAATTGGTTGGATTAGTTAATTTTCCTGATTATGTAAAAGATAAAGAGGCGATTCTTGGATCACTTGATATATTGACAAAACATCTTCCTAAAGGATACATGACGGGGACATCATCTGGGTATGGAGCTCCTACTTCATGCGGGGATGACAAAAAGACAAACTATTATCGTAATCGATTGGTCGATGCGATAATAAGATTGGATAAGTTGGGGGACTATAGAATTAGTCAACTGATTAAATTATTTCATGGAGACGAGTTTAATTGTGTGATTCTTAAATTAATCAAGGATGAACTCGAATATATACAATTGATTAATGAGTCTACAAAGAAACAGAATTTGTATACCACACAACTGGCATTGATATTAGTTGAGCAAGTCAAATTTCTTATATCTAAAGAGCAATATAAATTAGCTTTGGAAATTGCGAAAAAAACGATATTGATATTACCATTAGATTTCGATTGTTGGTTCTATTTAGCATTGTCATATATTTTAGTTAAAGACGTTGAAAATGCTTTACTTGTTATCAATTCATTGCCTATCATTATAAATAAAAACAAAGGAACACATGATCTACCAGATTTGTTTGTGTCGACATTTATTGAACGACTCGAGTTGGAAGAAGTCATTTCCGAAAAGCTGTTTTACGAATATTTCCCTAATCCTAAAAATACCAATGGCGAGCTTATTGCTTCTATTCGGAAAATGTGGAATGATTCATTCTTATTTAATCCTTTGTCTAGGCATCCTATTGTGGGACAACATTTTTCTCAGTCGCCATTGGTCAACAGTTCTGCTATTGAAATTGCATCGGTGGATACTATTCTTGTTAAAACATGTGCACCAAACTCAACTAAAAATGCCTTTGCATCCCAGTCAGCCGGTTCTAGTGCATCTTCTATTTTGAACTTTACTCGAAAATCAACTTGGGGACGAACTTATGATCTCTTGTCGTTCATGGTAGCACTTGTCGGGTGGGAACACGTGATTTCAATTAAAGAGAGGTTGTTTAAGCTGAATGTCGAAACTACCACTGCTGAAAATAACAATTATATTGTGAACCATGGAGCTAAGGAAAAGTTAGTGACATGTGAAGCTTGGTTAGAACAGTTGTTCATTACAATTTACGAAGATCTCCGGACACTAATGATCACTATTGCCAACAACAGCAATCAGGAACGGAGTGCGTTAGAATGGGAAATGATAGGTTTGTTAGGATGGCTGGTGAAACACAATTTACGAGACTCCATCAGCCTGTTGGTTACTAGTATTATTGGCAAGAATGTGCAAGGTGAGTTTGATTACTTTAGTACCGTGCAATTGTTGGAAATTTATGATGAGTTTATTCTTGATTGTCCAGGTTACATGGATAATTATAATGGCAAGTTTTTCAGCAACAAATTGATTTTACGAGTTTCTAGTAAAAAAATGTGTGATAGTTTGGTGAAATCATTGGAACAAGAGTATTTCAAGCTTGATTTTGTTCTTCTTGCAATAATTAAGTTGATTAGTTGGAATGTGCGATGGTATCAATATGTTCCTGATTATCTTATAATGAGCATTTTACAAAAATTGATAGCAAAATATGATCTGGTTTACATTATGACTACAATCAAAATCATATTTGAACAGAACAAAAGGCAGAAAACTACTAAATCCTTATTCGGGAAAAAGAAAAAAGAAGGACCCTATGAATTTGTTGAAAGTGACACTATATACGACTATATGGATTATCTTGTCAATTGGATCGATAGTATATCCTGATTTACTGGTTCTTTTTGTTTAATACTTTCTTTCTTTGTTTAATCATATAAGTGTAAAGCATGTAAAAACCAGGTATATAGACAACCAAAATTATTTTTAAAATCCAACTGTAATAGAATCCTGCTTCATTCAATGATAAAATAACCAGACATACTTCTGAGAAAACACCCGTTGGGTATAAGACATAAAATGTTGTGTATCTTAACCAAGTCAACCAGAATGGGACTTGACCAGTTAAGTTACTGGCATAGTATGAATACCTTATAATTTCAGTGATGGACCAACTTAAACATAAAGTGATGTAGCACCAATGGTAATTTGCAGGAGAGTCTGGCAAATACTGGTGAATCCCCCAAACAATTAATAAACGGGAAAACACTTGGGTGACAGTAGTGAACAATGGAGACTTTACCAATCCTAATAATGAATTGACAATCTCAACCACAGCCAAAGTTTGTATAGCAGTAGTGGTTTTGTTGGTTTTTTCAAACACATATGGTTGACCGAGTGTAAGTGACAAGAAAACTGTGTTAAATAAAACGATAGACCATAATGATGCAGAAATAGAATTATAAACAATTAACCACTTATTTGGTTGTGACATTCTCTAATGAAAAGTATTTGCTGGAGGGAATGTATATCTATGTGTAATATATAATAATAAAATGAATTTTCCATACACTTTTCTTTTTTTCTTCTAAACTAACTTACATTTTCTCGAAAAAAAAACCTGTATTTTTTTTTTCACTCCGCTTTAATTTTTTTCAACACTTTAGTTCGTTGGCCAATCATATAAGTGTAAAGGTACAAGAATCCAGGGATATACAATACAATTGCATATTTTAAGAAGTAGTAGTAAGCAGGTATTTTAGTCTTTACATAATCGTAAGAATTGAAAACGGTGGTACTTTCACATACTAAGCCAAGTGGATATAATACCAAGAAAGCACTGTACCTTAACCATACCAACCAATATGGTGTAGCAATACCGAACATTTTGATAACGTAAAACCCGTATCGAATAACCTCCGTTATTGACCATGCTAATGTTAATCCTGAAAATACCGTTATATCATAATTGGCTAAACTTTCGGGTATGACGACACAAATACCAACCATGATAATCAATCTAGCGAATGATTGTAACAATAATGTTGGGATTGGGGTAGGTACTAAGCCAATCATAGAATGGAAAATCTCAATTGAAGAATTGAATATTTGGGTGTAAACCATGAACTTATGAGGGATTTCTTCAACTTCATAATAACCAATATTCCAATCGCGGAAACACTGAAATAAAATATATCCCCAGAGGATTGCTGACACACTATTATACAAGATAAGGTACCCCTTCATTTTATAAAATAGTAAATAACAAACAAAGGTAAAAGCAAAAAAAAAAAGAAGAGGGAAATAATCTGTTGTTGAATTTATGTAATAAACTATTGCTGATGAGATTAAAAGAATTTACTCTAAGATATTCTACAAAATCCATGTGAAATTAAATTCTTCTTTTTTTGTTGGAGCAATTTCTTCTTAGAATAATCAGCCTATTTAAAAATCTAACTAACTTTAATTATATTTTGACAAAATGGCTTTCAATGTTTCTTCATCTCCGGCAATTACATCATTATCCCAATCAACCACCAATGGAGCTTGGAAGACATTGGAAGCAATGGTATTTATCGACTGATCACTAGATTCTTGTAATTTATTAAACGTATCATAAATCATTTGATACTCTGCCGGAGAGAAAGTCTTGTTTGCCCATTCAACACCTTTGACAGTGACAACATTACCCTTACTGTTGTAAAGTTCGGTTTTGCTGTCATGTAAGAATGGGAAGCAATTGTGCAAGATAGTTTTAGAAGTACTACCTTTCAAATACTTATCAACAATCAACTTATATTGATCATAAGTTGGCATCTTATTTTTCATCAAATCAATTTGAAACTCATGTTTAGGTTTTTCAGGTTGAGTATCGTAGGCTTTTTCTAAAATATCATATAATTTATTAGAAAGGGGGATAGATGAGTTGTGAAAGATTGAAATAGTTGATGGCGAGTTTTGTAAGCTTCTGAAAAGAGACATTATGCAATTGTATCGGACTAAGGAATGAGTTTTGAAATGGAACCACAAATAGAAAATATAATTAAGAAAAAAAGAGTATGAATGAAAAGATTAAACTAATTTGGAATAAATCAATGTATTTATATATCAATAGATATGACTTGAAAGAAAAGTTTAATCAATTGAGCAATCAAACAACAAAAAAATATTCAACCCACTTAAAACACCCCTAAGAAGTAAATTCCAATAATATAAAACCTTCTTTCTCCTTCTTTTGATTCTCCCTCTCTCCACTACAATTAACCATAATAAATAATTAACTCAATCTACATATTATGTCGCAGAACATTCTACACTCATTCTCTCTCTTGCCATTGAATTGAACTGACATCACGACTTTATTGTTGCGACTTTATTATTTTAGGTTTTGTTACCTGTATTTTTTCATTCTATTTGATCTCACGTGACTTGTTCATTTCAGTCATTTTTTTTTTCCCAGTTATTATCACAAATCCATCAAGTGGAAATATCCACAGTTTTATAGAACTATTTACTTTCGTCTAAGTTCTTTTTCCTTTGTCATTTTTCTTTTCCAACTATCAATATTTTAATTCTCATTCAATCATGTGTCGTTTTATGATATATAAAGGTAGAGAAGAAATGGTTCTTTCTGATTTACTCACAAAACCAGCTCACTCCATAATCAACCAGTCATTTGATTCGAGATTACGATTAGATATGCGAAATCCCGTTAATGGTGATGGATTTGGTGTTGGATATTATTCAGAAAACCGTCATCCTTGTATATTTAAAGCCATAACTCCAGCATGGAACAATGTCAATTTGAATAATTTAGCCGAATGTACTGAATCTAGTCTTGTATTTGCTCATGTAAGAGCATCTACGCAAGGTGTATTAGCAGAAACTAATTGTCACCCCTTTTCATATGGGAAAATCATGTTTATGCATAATGGAGGTGTATCAGCTTTTAATTTAATTAAAAAGAAATTGATCAATCATTTAGAAGATAAATTTTTCCTACATATTCAAGGATCAACCGATTCAGAATGTTGTTTTGCATTATTTGTTGATACATTATATAAAATGGGTTATGATCCAGAAGATTTATCAGTTAAATTTTCCCATTCAATTCTTCGTAAGGCATTATTGACAACGATAGATTTGATTAAAACGTGGCAATGTCAAGTCACCAATGAACCTTCCTTGTTGAATTTTGCAGCAACTGATGGGGAATCGATTGTTGTAAGTAGATATATTACTTCCAAAACTGATGAAGCGGCATCTTTGCATTTCAGTACGGGATCGAAATTTTTTGAATATCAACCGGGATTATTTAAGATGGAAAGATTAAATCGATCTCAAGATGTTATATTTGTTTCTAGTGAACCATTAACATTTGAACGCGGTGATTGGTTATGTGTGCCCACTAACACAATTTTGACAATAACTAATAGAAACACGGTGTTGATGCACCCTATAGAAGATGAATTTTATGATGGTGAAGTTCAAAGATCCTCGGGATTGGCCATGAGTAAAGGTCTTATTGGTGGCGTTCCTATGAAAGATGTTGAAGTTGATTCAACTCTTGCTGAAGTACCTCCCTTGGATAGAGAAGGTAGAGTCGCCGTCAATGTATAATTAATGTTAACATGTTTATTTCATGAATCGTCAACAGAAGAGAATTATCCACCAACCAACCAACCAACAAATACATTAGGGAACCAGTAATATATATATATATACAATCTCATATATCTCTTTCTTTCTTTCTTTCTTTCTCTCTATATATATCAAAGGGGAAACTATACATACTTATTAAAGAATATTTCTTCAATGTCTAACCTTTACTTGCTGATCTTGTAAGCTTTGTGTCTTGTTTTTCCTCTTCGTCTGAGCTATCTGATTCGTCACTTATTTCGTCTTCATTTTCAGGTTTCTTCAATGAACCTTTTGAATCGTACAAAGAATTTGATTTCTTGTATGACCTTCCATCATCATTAGGATCTATATACTCTTCTTCATCTTCATCATCCTCACTCGATGTCTCAAGTTCATCTTCGTGTTCATGGTTTGGAGTAGTTGATGGGTTAGTCAATTGCTGTGACATATAATTGGAGAAATGGTCGTCATCGTCAGATCCTGATTCATCGCCATCTAAAAAGTCTTTTTTCTTCTGTGGTTCTTCAAATACTAAACCTGTTTTCACTTCTTCTATTATTTCCCCAAGACCTTCTTCAAAAGTGGTGTTTTCATCATCTTCTTCATCGTCTTCATCATCTTCATCACCACCCCCTAAAATGGCATTATATTTTTCTCTTGTGTCATACAATACATTATTAACATATTCTTCCCATACATCGCTCTCGACTTTGATATCAATTAAGTCACTCAAAGTATTTGATGGATATAATTGAACAAATTTCACCACTTCTTCAGCAATCAATGTCAAATGACCCATAAATCCCAATCTCAATCCATTATGACTGGATTCATAATCAGCACACAACTTTTGACCTTCAATGATTTTGTTCGTTATATCCCCCAGAGCGAATAAATCAATAGCCAAAAACTTGTTGAAACCAATTTCCATCGATCCATTCAAAACTTGTTGTACAATATCAAAGACTACATTATGCAAAAAATTATTCCAGGGAAAACGGAAAAACATGGACAAGATGTTAGATATAATTTGAGTATCAAACAAAGCAATTTTCAAGAAATCACCAACAACAGGACTACTCCTAAGTTGTTCTTCTGTCAAATTGGCATTTGCGTGAGGTTCTTCTTCATCGATACTGTCATCAGCATTAAAATCGTCAATAGTGTCATTGGCATTACTTGCAGTGTTGTTGTTGTTGTTGTTATTGCTATTATCATTATTATTATCATCGTCTGGTAGAACAATTGTTTCATTATATTTGAAACTAATAGGATCAAACTCTTTCATTTTTATTCTCAATTCATCTCTTTCTTTAACAATATCAAATCCTCTATTTTCATTTAGTAACGCCATATTTGAACAATGCAATAATTCGGCAATCAATTCGCATATTTTGAATCTTTCAAACCCTAAAGGTTCAATATCACCAAACGGTGTTCTTAACTTGCAATCAGGGTCTTCTTTGATTAATAATTTATTGAATTCCTCTATTTTTTCTCCAAATACTCGTAACAAATATCCCAAATAGATTGGATCTCTACCTGTTGGTGGATGATTTTCTAATCGTATGTGTAAAATTGGTACAACGTCATAATCGGAATTATTCTTTCTAATGATTTCTATTATTATGCCAACACCGTTAGCTAATGCATACCCTCCTTTTAACATAATATTACATAAACGTTTCATTTGCTCATGTGAAACTAATTCTCTAGTCAATTCATTAGGACCAATGGTAGAATTATCTGTCGTTGAATTGGCGGAAATGGTTATTAATGCCTTTAAAAAATCTGCTGTAGAACTTTGTCTCACTAAAAGCATTTCGTAATCTTCTTCCTTACCACCTGAAATATCTAATGCATCAACCAAATGTGTGATCAAATCTTGGTTCTGTAAAAAGTCTATTATCCCAGTAGAATTGTCTGGTTTATCTGTGGAAATTAATTTTAATAAAAAATCCATTAACGGTGGGTTGGATAGATGATTCACAAATTTTTCAACCAAATTGGGTTGATTCTCAATAAGGTATGTTATCATATCTTCACATTTCATATCCAACAAATGCTCCATAATTTTCATAAAATATGTTGACAAACTAATACTGAGTGGTTCCTTATCATCAAGGATTTCCCATAGTCTATTTAAATTTTCTGTTGATGCCATTACTGCATCTGTTAAAGACCATACATCAGCACTTAATATTTCGGCAGCAATAGTTGCTCTTCTAGTAGCCTTTTGTTCTGCTGACTCCTCAAGGTCTTGTTCATCAATCTCATCATTTTTTTCTTCATCATCGTCGTCATCGTCTTCATCATCGTCTTCTTCTTCGTTGTCTTTTTCATCTCCTTTTTCTTTTTCATCTCCTTTTTCTTTAACATTATCTACCGTTTTATCCTTTTTAGAATCCAGTTTGGAACTCTTTTTCTCCACAGTTTTTCTATCACTAGTAGACTCTTTTGTATCAATTTTATTTTTAGAATCCTTTATAGAGGGATTATCTTCGTCCACAGCGCCTTCAAGAATTACTAAATTCACAAGCATGCCTAATATTTTATCTTCTCGCAAAAAACTCATTAGCATAGGATTGTTTGATAATAACTCTTGTAACAAATCATTTTCATCTAATAATTTCTTTAAAACCTCAAGTTGTCCTTCTTCTTCAACTTTACCAGATTCCAGGTCTCTATTATAATTTTCCAATAAAGTGGAAATGTTTGAAAGTGATGTAAAACCATTACTGAATTTCCAAAATGACCCTGACATTATAAATAATTAATGCTATTAATACACAATAAAACAAAAACAAAAAAAAATGATGGAATAAATAAATAGAATGAAATGGCGGAGTTAAATGATTACTTTTATTTGTTATTTTTTCAATCAAGTATGAAGTATATGGAAATACCAATTTTG
>OKKB01000094.1_pt1 | contig 58201 bp, 20 predicted proteins | sample 1613931 | NCBI WGS metagenome assembly OKKB01 (sample SAMN04436893, study PRJEB24849) | human gut metagenome | biome: human gut; feature: NICU; material: stool | host: Homo sapiens | place: USA: Saint Louis, MO | collected 2012-02-08
GATTGATAATTTGACATTATATAAATTTGATGAATTTTTCGGTACGACTGAATCTATTGAAAAATATCCAAATTTACGAATCAGATTAAATTGTCTAGAAGAATTGATAAATTTTCTGCTTGGGAAAGATACCAATACTGATTCACAAAAAATTGTTTTGAAACAATTGTGTGAAAAATATTTGATTTTGAGAGCTAGTTTTACATTTAGAAGAATTTTGAATGATATCAAATTAGTATATAAATGTCCAATTCCAATTGTTCAACAGAAAGAATTATTAATGATATTGAACGGGTTGAATGAATTGTCAGTGAATGATGGCAATAATGATGATTTGAAGAAATTATCACGTTTGTTGATTCAATTAATTCCTTATTCATCAAGAATTAATAATTTAGACAAAGTATTGCCTCAAGTGTTGATCAAAATCTCACTGTAACGAATGAGACTAGACAATTGGAGAGTTATGTAATTATTGTGTAAATAATAGAAGTGAAACGATATAGAACCCACACGTTGACAGTCTCCGAGGTTGATTTATTTTAAGGACGACTTGGTCTCGTGTATCCAGTAAAACATGATGCTTGGAAATAATTGCGCTTAGCCGTAGTATCATTGTTGTTCTTACAATGCATTGTGTGGTAGTTTCAGGTACCACCACCGACAATCATCCTTCTTCGTCTAGAGAAATTTGCCGGTGTTTCATTTAAGTGTAACACAAAACAATAACTGCTTCGCCCCAATTGCTACCAAGTGTGGAACAGAAGTCTAGACGAGGACTAACTAAATTCTTTCAAGATCTTAAAGGTTTGGTTACTACAAATAACCAACCAACTTATCCATTTTGAAGCTATGCCAAAAAAAAAAGATTATGATATAATTTGACTGAGCCTTGTTATTTGTTATGAAGATTGATTGAAAAATGACGTTGATTTTGTGTGTTTGTGGTTAATGATTAAATTGCTAAAATTAGATTGATAGTAGTGTGTGGACCAATTACTGATCCAGAAAAAAAAAATAATAACAAACATTCCGAAACAGGTAGTAATTGGTGTTTGCTACACGACTTTTATATGTCATTTTCTCTTGTTTTTTTTGCATCGAATATTACTGTCAATGTATGTTACACGTAACATTATAGATGTAATAGGACTAGAAGATAATTGTAAGTTGAATGAGGAGGAACATTTTATGTGGTAATAAGAAGATAATGAGGTTATAACACCAACCAAGAATTAATGTTGTAAAAAGACCTGCTGAAAATTTCATTAGTAAATATTATTTTTTCGTGTCCCGCCTTCTTCTTTCTTGCTTACTAAAAAAAAAGCCTTTACACAGAAATTTTTTTCTTTCATTCTTCCATTTCATTTACAACCAACTCCCTCCTTTCTTTGATTTGGAAACCAAGATTCACGAAATTCATAACTCTTCTTTTTCCTTTCCTCCTTTTCCTTTCTATGTTGATTATACTATAGAAACTTACTATCTTATTTCATTTCCTTGCATCAACTTATTATATACCCATTTCTTCAATAGTTGGATTGGATTAGTATTTTCACACAGATCATTCGCTTAACAATCTGAAATCAAATTCCTTTTTTTTTCTAAAAATTCCAAACAATACAAAAACAAAGAAGGAAAAAAAATTTTTAGAACTAAAAAGAGCTACGTTTTCAATTACAATTAAAACATTATATCCCTTGCATTATACCAAAACTTATAGACAGACGACAGACAACAGACAACCCGCTTAATCTTCTTCTTCTACATTTATTCCATATTCAATATCATTCACTATGTCTAATTTTAGAGATAGTTCTAGTCCTCGAAGAGGCTATTCAGAATTTGATCCTGAATCTGGTGAAGGTTTAGGAAGAAAGAAATCATTAATTAGACCAGAAAGATCAAGAATGGATGAAAGCCATCCACGATTCCATTATACTCAAGTTGCAAATCAAGAATCTAATCATATTAAAGTACAACCATCTTCAACTGGTGTTGATCCTCGTAAATCAAATGAATTATCAACATCAAGATCACATTTGAGTAATTACGCTACTCCACCACATCAAGAGGAAGAAGAAGACGAAGGGATCCCCTTAATGGATATACACAATGCTTCACCCAATGTTAGCAGTGACCAAAATAATGATCTAAAAGGTGGACGTGAAGTTTATGGATTAAATGATGAAATCAACGATTATGGTAGTTCACCCAAGAAAAACCAAGTCATTTCATCTTCAAGACCAATGAACAACGAAAAACCAGCTAAACCTAAACATGATATATATTTCTGGAAAGTTTATTGTTATGCTATTACATTTTGGGCACCAGCTCCATTATTGAAATTATTTGGATTACCAACAAAAGATCGTCAATTCGCTTGGAGAGAAAAAATAGGGTTGATTTCTTGTATTCTTTACGTTGGGGCATTTGTTGCTTATTTGACTTTTGGTTTCACTAAAACTGTTTGTTCGAGTCAAGTGGTCAGAACCCAAATTAATCATGTCAACGGAGGTTATTTGATTATCAATGGTAGAGCCTATGATTTAACTTCGTCACAACATCCTAAAGCAGCTGGTATACAAGCAGGTTCTAATGTTTTATATCCTCCCATGAATGCCGGTGGTAAAGATGCATCATTTCTTTTCCAAAATGTTAATGGTAACTGTAAGGGTTTGATTAAACCAAGAGATAATTGTTCTATTCCCTACGATGGTGATGAATTGGCTTGGTATATGCCATGTCGTCTTTTCAACCAAGATGGTTCAACCAAACCAAATAACACATTTGCTTATTATAAAGGTTGGGCATGTCATACTAGTGAGACCGCTCGTGATGCCTACTACAAATTGAAAGTCAATGGTGATGTTTATTTCACTTGGGATGATGTCAAGAATTCTTCAAGAAACTTGGTAGTGTATTCTGGGAATGTGTTAGATTTGGATTTGATAAATTGGATTGAAACCGATGATGTTACTTATCCAGAATTATTTGACAAATTAAGAGATGATGAAACTTATCGTGGATTGGATATATCTTTGGTTTTGACAAACTCTGAAGAACGACAAGCAGCTAGATGTTTAACCGAAATCATCAAAGTTGGTTCTATTGATACTGATACTATTGGTTGTATTGCCTCTAAAGTTGTGTTGTATATGTCCTTGGTGTTTATTTTATCGGTTGTTGTCGTCAAATTTATTATGGCTTGTTGGTTTAAATGGGTCACTTCAAGAAAACAGGGGGCAACAATGTATGATTCCAAGGCTTGGGCCAAAAGAAATAGAGAAATTGAAGACTGGGTCGATCATGATCACGGTATTGGTGCTGAAGTTAAGACAGTGCCTGTGAAAGCCAGAGCCAATTATAAAGCAGCTAAAACCAATAGACAATCTGTTTTCCATAGAGCTCAAAAATTGTCATTGGGACCAAATGCCGATTTATCACAATATTATGATAATCCAAATGCTCTTTCCAAGACTTTTAAATATACCACTATGTCTACCCAAGCGGCATTGTTAGGACGTAACGGATATGGTAAACGTGGTAATAATGCCAATAAAAGTGTTAGTGGAGGGTTTAATGGTAGACAATCCAATCTTTATTTAACTGATCAAGGTTCTTCCACTGATTTATTGAACCGTCCAGTGTCTTCTTATAATCCATTTGATTCCATGGGTGATGATTCTATTGTCATTAATGGGTTATCTCCAGATATTATTCACCCAGATGTTGTTCCTCAACCACCAGTTGAATATCAACCATTTGGATACCCATTAGCTCATACAATTAATTTGGTCACTTGTTATTCTGAAGATGAAGAAGGTATTCGTATCACTTTAGATTCTATTGCCACCACCGATTACCCTAATTCTCATAAATTAATTCTTGTTATTTGTGATGGTATTATTAAAGGTTCAGGTAATGATGAAACTACTCCTGATATTGTGTTGGATATGATGTCGGACTTGACTGTGCCAAGAGATGAAGTTGAAGCTTATTCCTATGTTGCTGTTGCCCAAGGTAGTAAACGTCATAATATGGCCAAAGTTTATGCTGGGTTTTATAAATATAACGATGAAACTGTGCCACCAGAAAAGCAACAACGTATTCCGATGATTACTATTGTCAAATGTGGTACCCCTGAAGAAGCCAGTGCACCAAAACCAGGTAATAGAGGTAAGCGTGATTCACAAATCATTTTAATGTCATTTTTACAAAAAGTTGTTTTCGATGAAAGAATGACTAGTTTAGAATATGAAATGTTACAAAGTATTTGGAGAATCACGGGATTAATGGCAGAATTCTATGAGATTGTATTGATGGTGGATGCTGATACAAAAGTTTTCCCTGATTCTTTAACTCATATGGTTGCTGAAATGGTGAAAGATCCAACTATTATGGGATTATGTGGAGAAACAAAAATTTCTAACAAGGCGCAAACCTGGGTTACAGCAATTCAAGTTTTTGAGTATTATATTTCACATCATCAAGCCAAGGCGTTTGAATCGATTTTCGGTGGGGTTACTTGTTTACCAGGTTGTTTCTGTATGTATAGAATCAAGGCACCAAAGGGGTCCGATGGATATTGGGTGCCTATTTTGGCAAATCCTGATATCGTGGAAAGATATTCTGATAATGTGGTTGATACTTTACATCGTAAGAATTTGTTATTATTGGGTGAAGATCGTTATCTTTCGTCATTGATGTTGAGAACTTTCCCTACGAGAAAACAAGTGTTTGTTCCTAAAGCTGCTTGTAAGACTGTTGTCCCCGATAAATTTAAAGTGTTATTATCGCAACGTCGTCGTTGGATCAATTCTACTGTGCACAATTTGTTTGAATTAGTTTTAGTTAAAGATTTGTGTGGTACTTTCTGTTTTTCTATGCAATTTGTTATTTTCATTGAATTGATTGGTACTTTGGTGTTACCAGCAGCCATTACATTTACTATTTATGTGATTATTGTTGCTATTGTATCTAAACCAACTCCAGTTATGTCTTTGGTTTTATTAGCAGTTATTTTCGGGTTACCTGGTTGTTTAATTGTCATTACTGTGTCATCCTTATCTTATCTTGTTTATTTTGTCATTTATCTTTTCGCATTACCAATTTGGAATTTTGTGTTACCAAGTTATGCCTATTGGAAATTTGATGATTTCAGTTGGGGTGAAACAAGAACAGTTGCTGGTGGTGATAAAGGAGATCATAGTGCTGTTGAAGGTAAATTTGATTCATCAAAGATTGCCATGAAAAGATGGAGAGAATGGGAAAGAGAACGTAGAAGTACTGAAAATAGAAAACAGCAACAACAGCAACAATTGACAAACAATTCTAGTAATAATTTGGCTGTTCCTGGTGCTGCTTGGGATCCATCTAATACTGGAGGAAATTTGATTGATGATTTAAGTCAAGGATCTTCTTCAGGGTCCAGTTGATTGGGTTAAAGCTTAAAAAATAGAGAGAGAAAGGACTTTTATTTATGTATATGGTTATATAAAATTATTAACAATATAAAAAAGACAGATTATATTTTTGCGTCATTTACTTGTAACATTATATAGATTCCAGAGTATTTCTGATTTTGTTTTGTTTATTACATGCATTTTGCAGAATCTGTTACATCTACACAAAAAAGAAGTCACGTAATTGTTGCAAAGAGAAACAAAGTGGAAATTACTACGAGAGTACGTATTTGTTGCAGACTCGAGGTGAGTGCGAAAGGGGAGGAGGAGTTTGCGTATATGTTATGTAAATCAGGGGAGATTGTGAGACGCGTATTAGCACCATAGGTTACCAATGCAACCAACCAACTACTGGGTTGTCAACACAGTTGGTATTAATGCAAATGTTTCAGTTTTGAGACAATAACAAACACCCTTCCAAAATAAAATGAAAAGTTATACCATACCCCCTTTACAGAATAGATGAAAAGTTAAAATTACAACTAAACCATATTCCATTATGTCAAAAGTCTATTTATAAACTAGTACACCTAAATAAATAATACAAATTTCAAAACCATATATAATAAATATCAAATCTTTATAGAAGTGTTTTTTTTTATCTCATTGTGAAATGCTAATACTCAAGGGTCCCAAAATTAAACAACACCTGGTTGATAATAGCTGGAAAGCTTGTGTAGGATACTGAACATTTAGCATTCTTGTGAGATTTGCTTAGCAATTGGTAATAAAAATCAAACTAAATCAAACATTTAAGGGAAACATTGAAATACCACAACAACTGACGTCAAACCTCAAACAGTGCTGGATAAACATGAACATATATATATGTAGATAATAACTTGAAATAAGAGATGTTCTGTTTTCTTTTTGGGAGGAATGTCTGGAACGAAGTTACCTTAACTCGTTATAAAATGTTAACCGAAGTATAGTGGACGGTTAAAAGCTGACTGATTGATATATATATATATATATCAATTGACTCGGGATATTGTTGAAGGGTCCTTTATTGTTTAAATGAATCTTGGGGCTGATGAGCTAGCAGTTATCACTGAAGATGAACTCGATATACTGTCATTAGAATTGATTGAACTATCAGTTGGACTACTTGATATATAACCACCTTTTTGAATATACAATTTTTTGAATTTTTGCAATCTCCAAGTGTTTTTAGCTTTTTTGATAGATGGTTTGAAAGCTGAACCTGGTGTAGCTAATGCATATAACATCTTATTTGTTTATGTGACGATAAGGATATAACTGGGGAAATATGTTAAGAAATAACGATGATTGAATGAAGAAAGTTAAAAAAGAAGAGGAAATATAAAAATCTCTTGGAATATCTTTCGAAGAATAGGGATTATTCAACTGTATTTATATTTGGTCCAGAAACTCTAAAAAAGTTGAAAGACAAAACAAGAAGAAGAAGAATGTTAACCCAATATAAAGAATCAATTTGAAAAATATGAAAAGTATGCAAAAATGCTTAACAAATTTTGCATCAATTTTTTGTGTTTCTTTAGAAAGCAATTCAATTTTTGTAATTTTTACCCGTTAACTTATTGTTCTTCACTATTTTGTAGTTGTAGTTGTTTTTATGCTTAACACACAAATATAAAAGAGAGCCCTTTGGAATGTTTAAATGGCTTTTTTATTCATTGTGCATTTTTATGAAATTGCAAGTATATATTTTGTGATCGATTCTTGCCAATCCCAACAACAACCCAGCCCAACCTACATTAACAGGAAGAAGTAAGAAAAGATGAGGAAGCATAAAAGCCAAGAAATTGACAAAAACCCTTTCAGTGTGAGTTTAAAAAAATAAAAATTTCTTTTGACATTGTTTGCAGTTACGGTTAATGGCCACGGAAAAAAATTTATTGCTCACTAAACGTGACTTTTGTTTGACGAAGAATGCTAGAGTAAACATAATCCATTATAGTAGGCTATATGTGGAGACTTCGAGGTTAGGAAGAATTCATTCATTCCAAGTAGCAAAGATAAGAAAAATGCACCTATCATACATTTGAGCAACAACGTGGGATTTGTCATGAAATTAGTGACAATTTTTTGGAAAGACTAAACAATATAGTCTGTGACAACATATGAAAAATTCGGTGATCAGCAAGAAACTAAACTTTTTTTTTTTACACTAATAGGTTGTCTATATTGTTTCATTGTCGCAAGGTAGTCGTTTGAACGAATTGAAAGGGTTGAAAAGACAAAAAAGACTAAAACTAAAATGAATTTAGAGAACTTTGATTTCGCTTGACAATTCGTTAATTCAGTTGAGTTCGTGTGCACCTTCTGTGAAATACTTAAAATGAGAAAAAAAATTTTGAATATTGACTGTACACTTTTTCGTGTACATCTTTCAAATTCCCTTTGGTCAGATTTCCATTTCTTAATATTGTAAAGTGCATACACGTGAAAGACGTATAAGCACATTATTATTATGTAGCTAATGATCACGATCGTGACAATCTTAAAGGATTGACGATATACGATGATTATCATGGATACTGTCAGTCGTTTCAAGTTATCCAGCAATTCCTTTAAGGCGTCAATCAAATCAAATTTCTTGATTTTGTATATTAGCGATGGTTTTAGTTTCCACTAAACCATTTCCTTATGGCAGAGTGTTTCCCTTACTTCCGTTTAATATCCATTTAGTACAAACTCAATTTCATTTGATATTGTTTCTTTTTCCGTTCTACAATGTTGAGGGTTTGTCCTTCATTTTTTAGTTTTAGGGAAAACTCGGTTAAACATGTAGAATGGGTTTTAATTGACTGAATTTCATCTGCAACATCTTTTTTGTGTCTATAAGTTTTTTTTTCTTGTTTGGCTGTCGATTCTATCACACAATATCACCACCCACTACAACTGCTATTATCATCATCATTATTGTCGATTGACTTACATTTCGTGACTTCTCCTCCTCTAACAATTTAATGGTTTGGATACACCATTGTTTTTGGGACGCATTTCTCCATAAACTACTTTTCAAGCCACTACTATTATCTAATTAGAATTTTAAGCTTTGAATATTGTTGCTCCCAAATTAATAGAAGTATAGCTCTGGTCTTTATGTTATCTACGCACGGCATTAAACGTTTCATCATCTCCAGATAATCTTATATCTAGATTAAAGAACTTATATCCGAATGCAAATTATATACTCAGATCATGTGAATAAGCCAAATGATAGATCACTGTTGATACTCTAATCCACAATTTGGATGTTTCAATTCCATGTCTCTTGTACTTTAAGACTAAGGCGACTATTCTTTTTCACAGCTAAATACCACCACATTCTTCGTCATTGTTCCGTTTTCTGTTTTTTAAATTCTTGCATTTTAAATGTATGGAAACCATTCTTGTTTACACTTTGTGTCATCAATTCTTTTTTCACGAACAATCGAAGAGCTCACACAAAAAAATCTCACCATCACCACCACCAATAGTTTTGTTTAAAACAAGGGTTATGTAACCCTTCATAACTAATAGGGGCATTAAAAATTCTATTGTTTTTGTAAATTTATGTGAATCTAGTTGCTCTTTAAAATAGAAAGTTTTAGCAGGGGTGAATGTGTGGTGGGATCAATCATGGAGAAACATTTAGCCAAAACAAAATTGTTTACTTGTCAGTTCAATTGGAAATTTTTCATAATCAGTAAACATCAGAATGTGAAAAACGAGAAATAAGTGAAAACTCGTATTCATTAATAATAGTGGTGGTCTGGCTACTACATTTGTATAATTGAAAAATATTCTTCATATGATCAGCTTACCTGCAGAATTTCACCTCCTTGCTATAATTGTGTAATTTTGAGATGTTTTTATTGTCTTCCAAGATGTATAAGTCCGCCTTGAGTTGTTGTCATACATATTGTAAAAGTCATTTACAAGAAGAGGAAGAAAATATTTGGAAAATTTTGACCTTTCAAGATAGTTTTGCCGATTTGGGTAAATAGGCAAAAATTGAAAAAAAAAGAATAGGAGTTTAACCGAAACCAATTTAGAATGAGCCTGCTTCGAAAACATTCTCAATATTAACAGAAATAAACGAGATTGGCTATATAAGGGATATTCCCTTTGCCTTTTAATCTCTATTGACAAGACCCACAGTTTCTATATACCCTCTGCTTAGTAATACTCCGTTTTAGTGCTTGGTTATTTCATAGACTGGTCGTTATACTCCACAAAATTATTTGTAGTTTGTGTCCAATTGTTTCCTCGCCTTTATTACTCCTGTAACTCTCATTGTTAATAGACAATAGTTTGGAATGATCTAGCATTCTTTCATCCCAAACTATATGTGATATGACAATGAACTCCAGCTTTTATTTGAGCATTTGTACAAAATACTCACAATTAAGTATTGGTTAGACGATCTTATCTTATCAGATTGAAAATGAGGCGCACAAATAAATTTCTTGTATGTCTCACCTGTCGAGCGGTTCTTCGCCTCAAGAAAAATTAAGGTGGAGGAAAAAACAACAAAACAGGGCGGACAGTTTTGACCACAATCTACAAAAGTACGCCAAAGCCTGCAAACATCGCCATCACGACCAGAATAAAAAACAATGCTTATTTGTATGCAAATTGATTATCAAGCATCAAGATGTCTAAAACAAATACACAAACTCGACGCAAGTGAAACACGGTACACGGTATCTATAAACTATTGTTAGTCAGCATTCTAAAAGTCGGAAATAGATAAAAAAAAAATGATTTTAATTACAATGAGGGGGTATACTAACATCTCAGCAATTCTGTTATACTTTCCGATTTTTTAAAACGTGTTCAAGTCTGGAACGTTAAATGGTTAGAAAACTTCCACAAATTTTGCAACTAAAATTCACAACAATACTTCCAACAGGAGTATCCAATAGAATCATACATTGTTGAAACAATGAAAAAACTTTTGACGCGATATTAGTCAAGAATTGTAATAAATAATTAGCCTCAAACTTAGAGACTGAAAGTAAACCTTCAATAGCAGATAAAGTGGAAGTATCCATTTTCTTAACTATGAAATTACTGGATGTTGAGGACGATATTTTACGAATGAACGATGCTGAGAGTGTAGTAGCATTCGGGATTCTATTCAGTTTTGTATGTACCACAGTGGTTTAGCTTGTCAACGTCATCAATATTATTTAATCTATTTTTCAGTCACACACGAACAGTAATTTCATTTCTTTAGAAATACCAAGAATTAGTGGTCATTAGCTGTGGTTGGCTGTATAGGTTATGAGAAATTAACGGTTTATATTCTTAGGCAGTTTCAAATAAAAGGCGTGGACATTGATGTCATCCTCGTCACCTAAATAACACAAAATTTATCTACCAAAATACAAAATAGAAAAGTACAAAATGAAGCAGTGATCGGGTCGGAAGAGAACGAATTGTGGTTTTCAACCGATTCATGTTTTTTTCAGTATTTCCAGAATCAACTAATAGCCGGGGTTGTTAGTGGGAAAAAAGATAAACCATATAGCGAAGTATGAACGAGCTAGACATTGTCTGGATACTGTATCATAATATCTTTACACAAAGATCCGAAACATTTATGACAATTTGTGAACCTCTAGCCAACAATTATTTGACTGTACAAGCTATCAACAACAAATTCAAGTTACTTGAAAGCTGCAACGCTTCTTGCTCTTTTTTAAAGATATACAAATGTTTTTTATATTTTAAAACAATACAAATAATATATAAATGAATAATAAAAGAACTAAAATACTATAATTGTGGGTAACAATAATAACGGATTGTTAATAAACTCAAATCTAACAAGCAAATATAGAAAAGAACAACTGAATTTAATAACGGTAAAGTAGAAATTAACAACGAAAAAAAATAACCAACAGATACTATTTTATAACCAATATGAAAAAAAATTAAACCTTAATGAATGATATAATGAAGTTTCCCCCCTCAATATTCTCTCTTTATTTCTGATAGTATCAATTAATCCCAAAGACAAGCAAAGCATAGAGTGATCTCTATTTTTTTTTTGAACTGCGGCCAAAATGAAATATCGAAATATCAGCAACACTTATCCTTTATTGGAAAAATAAAGAATGAAATAAAAAGGAAAAAAAAAAATTAAAGAACCATTAATTCGCCAAATGAAAATATATCTTTAAATACATTTTCAATTTGTTTTTGTTTTTCTCCTTCAATTAATCAATCTAATAAAGTTTTCTTTTCTTCAATGAAGAGGCAGCTTGACCAGCAGCATTAACTAAAGTGTTAACATCACTAGATAAACCAGAAGTATCAACAGTTGGAGTAGAAGTAGAACCAGAACCACCACCGTATTTGTTGATTAAAGCATTCAAGTCAGCATTGTTACTTGAAGAACCAGAACTGGAACCAGAGGTAGCAGCTTTTGAGGCAACAGCAGCACTAGCAGCAGCTGGAGTGGCGGCTTTTGGTGCAGCAGTGGCAGTAGAAGCAGTAGTAGTACCAGTTGGTTTAGATGAACTACCAGCATTGTTAATATCAGAAGCAGTGATAGTACCGTTAGATAAAGCGTTACCGAATAATCCAGCAAGAGCTTTAATCCAGCTACCGGCATTGTTTTGAATGTAAACTAAAGCTTGATCCCACAAACCAGATTGTTTAGCCCAGTCGTAAAGATCTTCAACAATAACTAAACCGTTTTTAAGGGCAGAAGTCAAGAAACTGATGACAGTGTCTGGGTTGTTGATGACTTGGTTAACCAAAGATTGAACAATTCCAGTGTCTTTGATAGTTTGAACAATCCAAGAAAGGATAGAAGCCAAGTCTCTTTCACTCAAGTATTCGGCAGCTTCCATAATTTCTCTCTTTGAAGCACCATTAGTGGCTGGAGCAGCAGCAGCAGCTGGAGCAGCAGAACTAGAACTAGAGCTGCCACCGAGCCAAATGGAAATTAAGTTAGCAGCAGAGTTGAAAAGAGCTTTACCAACATCCAATAAAGCTTGTCTTAAATCAGTATCGTTGATTAATTTGTTGAAGACATCACCCAATAAACCAGAGTTCCAAACAGCTTGGATTAAAGCACCACCTTGGACAATAGCACCTTGAACAGCAGACTTAATGATGTTGGAAAGGGAGCTGGAAATAGATGGATCAGTAGTCAATTTATCCCAGACTAAACCAATGACACCAGAGTTGTATAAAGCTGAAACTAATTCACCAATAACACTGTCGGCTCTTCTTTGTAATTCCAACAAGTCTTCACCTTCGGCAAGGTCTCTCTTTTGGTTGATGTGTTTGATTTCATTGATTAATTCAACAATAGCATTAACATCTTCTCTTTTAACCATGGTTTGTTCGGAAACAATGTTGGCTGGAGCGGCAGAAACCAAAGCAGAAGAAGCAAAGATGGCTAAGATGGTGGCTTGTGAAAACTTCATTGTAAATTATTTATATTTGTATGTGTGTAGGAGTTAACGTAGTAGTAGACGTAGTTGGTTTTATTGTAGTTGATATTGATTTCTTTCTGAGAAGTTGAAAGAGTTTGTTGATTTGATTTGATAATGATATAAAAGAAATAAAAAATCTAAAACTCGAATACAAGAGATTTGAATCTATATTTATATTTCAGAAAAGCCCATCAGAAACGATAAACATGGACAACACTTTAATTGAAAGGGCTTTATTTTTGAGTGAAGCTTTTTCCTTAAATCATTGTTAGTAATTCCCATAGTTATTGAATCTATTACTCAATTGAGTAGTTTATATTTAATTTATCGACAATATTGCGAAAAATAAAAAAGAAGTTTGGAACACAATTTGGTTTATGTGCAGGCACAGTTCCTAATTAGGAAATTTTATTACATCCAAACTTCAATACATTATGGTTTCAACAAATTTTTATAAACTTTTTAATATTGTGATAAATATAGAATAGTGGTATTCACAGAGAAAGGGTGGGGGGGAATGAACACAATAGGGGACGGTTCTATTTCAAGTAACAGATTTTTTTTTTTTACCTAGTTAAAGCAAAGAAAATTTTTTGTGGTTGTTATGGTTTTGGTGTGGATTGTACAAAGGCTTCACAACCATAACTTGAAATTAACTGTTCATACTAAGCTAGGTAATTTTCCTTCTGTGTTCCCTCAATAAATGTCGGAGGTGGTGGCGAGCTCTTGCATTATCAATTTATAACCTTACTGTTCTTAGTTAAAAGAATAGAAGTGGTTATAGAGATTGTTGTAAGTTTCCGAATGTTATCAATTTGAAAGGGGGGTCACAGCTAAATTAGGTATTACTGTGGTGGGGTTTTGATTGTGGTTACATGCTTTTTTTTTCTATTTTTTTTTAATATATTTTCTTGTCAAATACTTGTTGATCATTGTTAGTGTGTATGATGTCTAACTCTTCACCAGTTTCAGCAAGTATCAAGTATTTGAATGATTGTTTGGACTTTTAATTGAATCTTGCTTTTTTTAAATGGAAAATTATTTTACATATTCAAATTCATCTTCAATACAAGTTACTCTCTAGTTTACTAATATCGTATCTATTGTTAAAACGAATTTTATGAACATTTAGATCAATTTTTAGCAATTCGCCAAAATAATTGTTCTATTTGATCAACTGTGTTTGGTGGATCTCTTTCTCTGAATATGTTATTTTTTTCTGTGGATTTGCCCCTCATTGATTTTCCTCCCACTTCTTGTAGGTATTCCCGTTTAATGCATTTCAAAAAACTATAAAAATAAATTAAGACAATAAACGCTCAGATTGATTTCCCGTTTTAGTTTCTATATATTCATGTTGTGAAGGTGATAATAATATGCTGTGATTGTTATATTATCACATTCGACATTAATTATGTTTTAGTTAATTCTGTTGTTCTTTGTTTATTCTTCCCAACGGTGGTAAATTGAGGTAAGTAGCAAAGGTTATTAATCAAGATTCACATTATATAATTAAAAATGACGATCATTCGATTACATTTCCCATTTGAGTAGTATCAAATGTTGAGAAAAAAAAAAGAAACCATTTCACCTTTTTGTAAAAATATAGTGCTTGTTGGGGAGTATTCTTTCAAACAAATGAGATTTCAACAAGTCCTACCAAGTATCAATTCCAGACCATTCTCCACTGTAACCATTTTGAGCCTAAGCAGCAATGAATATAATGTCATTAGAAGAAGAATCAGTTCATGTTTGAGATAATCTTTTATGATATGGTCATTCACCTTTTTCCAGAAGTGGTAATTGACTTTTAAGGTTTTTATATCACGGTGGCTTCCGGTTGAATGGTTTATTATTTATTTTTATTGTAAAAGCAAGTGATGAATACGTAAAAACTGAAAAATACGAGAGTTCTATTGTAGTTTTGTTCTAAGCCTACTCGAGTTTAAACAGTCACTATCTGTTCTTACATTGTGGGGTTAATCGATGTATCAACTTTCTCTTCCCCACCTGCCTAAGTTTTCAACAAAAATGAAACATCAAGACTAGCATCAACACATGAATTAAAAGTGGAAAAATCCCTTTCCATTAGTAAATCTTTAATTCATAAAATATGCAAAGGTGCTTAAATATCTGCTAGAGAAGATATTGCAAAATTCTTCTTTTTTTTCTCTCTAATGTAATTGAGGGAAATTTTTTTACCGCATTGGGTAATATGAGAATTTAATAGCCACATAAACACATATATTCGGCCATGCTAATTTCAATTAAAGGAGCAGTCAGCCCTACTATCTAACACACTTGGAATTTCATGGTAAAATTTTTTTTCTGGTTGGATTTTTGAACTGTGGGTTGGATTGTAAAACACCACATTCAAGTCACAGTATATATCCTTAACTCGTACTCGTGCCTTCTTGAACAAACTCATCATTTCAAATCAAAATCAGTTGTCTACTATATTTCACTATTACCATCTATTTTTGGTTTTCAAGAGAATGTTGTATCATTTGAATTCTTTTGCAAATGCTGAAATCGTTACTGGAAGTTTACAGAATATAATTCTAAAAAGTCGTGTATAGTCCTAGTAGTGTGTTGCTACAATTTTTTTGCGTTGTTTTTGTGTGTCGTTTGCTGTCAAACTCGTAAAAACTATTAATCCACATAATAATTTAACTTTGGTTGCAATTTCTTTTAAAACTGGAAATGCTCTTCACAATTCTACAATAAAATTTGGATAACTTGTTTGTCGATACTCAAGGAGTTTTAACGAAAGTAATCTAATTGATTTTAGAAATTGTAGTTTATATTTTTGTTTAATTTTGAAAAAATTCTTTACCAAAAACAAACCTACCAAATACAAACAAAATAAAATTCATACTTACAATAGGCAATCAACTTATTAAACTCAGTTAATGATTTTGGTTCTTACATTATTTCTTTGTTGTGATCAGTTAACTAATACCACTTATTAATTGTTGATTGGAAGTACTACAATATTGGGTTTAACTCTGAGTTCACATTTCCATTTCTTTCAATCACAGCCACGAAAGTCGGGTTGACGGATAAAATGCTGCGAAAAAACAAAAACAATTTCCCCCACTATACCAACCTGCATATATCAATAACAATAGAGATTTGTACAAGTCACGTGCCAAACGGCTTTGGAATCATTTTGTCTCGATGAGATTAGATTGTTTTACTTTAAGTAAGTTTTTGCCGAGGTGAAAAAGAAAAGAAAAGAAATAAAAGAAACGGTTTATAAACTTCGTATGAAAACAGCTTGTAAATACATATAGAATACAGTCATCATAACTAGAGTACTCATGAATAAGTTATATGGTAACTGAAATTTCAAAACAGAAAAAAAGGTCTAAAACATTCCAAGGCGATGTTTATTGTAATTTGGTCTCTGTTGTTGTTGTTCATATCTAAATAAAAGATACACAATAATGAAAATGAAACCATTTTCCGTTATAGAAAAAAATTTTCCACACCTTGTGCCTTGTTTGATTTACTGACAGTTCAATTGGTGGAATTATTAGATAAATGTAATAATTTTTATTTTTAAAAAAATAATTTAGTAATAGTTTTTCTTTTCTTCTACATTCATTTCTTGTTATTGAATCTTGCAATAAGTAATAGTATAATATTCAAATGAGTGTAGTTGAGGCATCATCAAGTTCTGTGGTAGAAGATTCAACTGCTTCCAATGTGGTTCAGAGAGGTAACATCTCATCTTTCGCATCGACCACTGCATCATCTAATTTGACCACCATTGACACAAATGGTAAGGTTTTCAAAGTTCCAGATTACTCGATCAAAGATATTTTACAAGCCATTCCAAAACATTGTTATGAAAGGTCATTAATCAGATCTTTAGGGTATGTTGTTAGAGATATTACTATGATGGTTATTATTGGTTATGTCGGTCACACTTTCATTCCAATGGTTCAAATTCCTGAATATCCCAGTTTAGCTTTTGGTTTAAGAGGAGCCTTATGGATGGTTCAATCTTACTGTATTGGGTTATTTGGTTTTGGTTTATGGATTTTGGCCCATGAATGTGGACACGGTGCTTTTTCAGACTACCAAAATATCAATGATTTCATCGGTTGGGTGTTGCATTCCTATTTAATTGTTCCATATTTTTCATGGAAGTTCTCTCATGCTAAGCATCATAAAGCTACTGGTCATTTAACTAAAGATATGGTTTTCATTCCATACACTAAAGAAGAGTATTTGGAAAAAAATAAAGTTGAAAAAGTTGCTGATTTAATGGAAGAATCACCAATTTATTCATTTTTGGTTTTGGTTTTCCAACAATTGGGTGGATTACAATTATATTTGGCTACCAATGCCACTGGACAAGTTTATCCAGGATATTCTAAAATAGCTAAATCACATTACACACCAACATCTCCAGTTTTCGATAAACATCAATATTGGTACATTGTCTTATCTGACATTGGTATTATTTTAGCTTTCACCACAGTTTACCAATGGTACAAGAATTTTGGTTTATTCAACATGATGATTAACTGGTTTGTTCCATGGCTTTGGGTCAACCATTGGTTGGTGTTTGTTACATTTTTACAACACACCGACCCAACCATGCCTCATTATACTTCTAAAGAATGGACTTTTGCTCGTGGTGCTGCCGCTACCATTGACCGTAACTTTGGATTTGTTGGTCAACACATTTTCCATGATATTATTGAGACCCATGTTTTGCACCATTACGTATCACGTATTCCATTTTACAACGCCAGAGAAGCAACTGATGCTATTAGAAAAGTTATGGGTGAACATTACAGATACGAAGGTGAAAGCATGTGGTATTCATTATGGAAATGTATGAGAATGTGCCAATTTGTTGATGATGATAAAGAAGATGCTAAAGGGGTTATGATGTTTAGAAATGTAAACGGTTGGGGACCAGTTAAACCAAGAGATTAAAATAGATTTATAGAGACATATTCAGTTATTCATTTATTTATTTATTGATTTACTTCTTTATGCACACTTATAAATACATAATTGCTGTTTTCCGAGTTATCGCTAGTTTACATTCAAGAAATGTTTTGGTAGTTGTCTCATTTTTGGCATCCAATAAAGATTATTCTCTCATTCGCTGTAATTTGCTAACAAATACAAAAAAATTTTTTTTTAGGCTTGGTATTTTTTATTTTTCAATTTCTTGATTTCTATTGTACTTGTGTTTAAGCATTACTCTTCATTCATTACCATGGCAAGTGTTCTTCGTGGAGTTTTTAAAACTCATTTACCAAGAACCTTAACCCGTCCCAAATGTGCAAGAACTTTCCAAACAACTACATTCCTTCGAAATGAACAAGTCAAGTTGCCTCAAACTTACGACGAAGAAAAGGTTATTATTGATGAGATTAACAAAAGTTTGAAACCTGATGATTTACAAGCTTCAACTAGATTAAGAAATATTGGGATTTCTGCTCATATTGACTCTGGTAAAACCACATTCACTGAACGTGTGTTATTTTATACCGGTAGAATTAAAGCCATTCATGAAGTGCGTGGTAAAGATTCTGTTGGTGCTAAAATGGATCATATGGATTTGGAAAGAGAAAAAGGTATTACTATTCAATCAGCTGCCACTTACTGTTCTTGGGATAAAGATGACAAATCTTATCATTTCAATTTGATTGATACCCCAGGACATATTGATTTCACTATTGAAGTCGAAAGGGCATTGAGAGTTTTGGATGGTGCTGTTTTGGTGGTTTGTGCTGTTGCTGGTGTTCAATCTCAAACTGTGACTGTTGACCGTCAAATGCGTAGATACAATGTTCCAAGAGTCACTTTTATTAACAAAATGGACCGTATGGGTGCTAATCCATGGAGAGCTATCGAACAAATCAATGCCAAGTTAAAGATCCCAGCTGCCGCAATCCAAGTTCCTATTGGTGCCGAAGAAAACTTACAAGGTGTTGTCAATATCATTGATCGTGTTGCATTATATAATGAAGGAGAGCAAGGTGAAACCATTAGAAAGGCTGAAGTCCCTGAAGATTTGAAAGAGTTGGTTGAAGAAAAAAGAGCTCTTTTGATTGAAACTTTAGCCGATGTTGATGAAGAAATGGCCGATATTTATTTGGAAGGTGAAGAACCAACTGTTGAACAAATCAAGGGTGCCATTAGACGTGCCACTATCGGTAGAAAGTTCACTCCAGTTTTAATGGGATCTGCATTAGCCAACAGAGGTATTCAACCAGTATTGGATTCTGTTGTCGATTATTTGCCACAACCAAATGAAGTTTTAAACACTGGTTTGGAATTACAAAAAGACGATTCTGAAAAACCAGTCCATTTGACTCCATCAACTAGTGAACCATTTGTTGGATTAGCTTTCAAATTAGAAGAAGGTCCATACGGTCAATTGACATATATCAGAGTATACCAAGGTAAATTGAAAAAAGGTGCTTACATGACTCATGTAAAGACAGGTAAAAAAGTTAAAGTTTCACGTTTAGTGAGAATGCACTCCAATGATATGGAAGATGTCGCTGAAGTTGGTGCTGGTGAAATTTGTGCTACTTTTGGTATTGACTGTGCTTCAGGTGATACTTTCATTGGTCAAGGTACCCAACAACAAATCACCATGAGTTCTATGTTTGTTCCTGAAGCTGTTATATCATTGTCTATCTCCCCAAAGACAAAAGATAACGGTGCATTTTCCAAAGCCATGAACCGTTTCCAAAAGGAAGATCCTACATTTAGAGTACATTATGATTCCGAATCCAAAGAAACTATTATTTCCGGTATGGGTGAATTGCATTTGGAAATTTATGTTGAAAGAATCAAACGTGAATATGGTGTTGACTGTGTCACTGGTAAACCTCAAGTTTCCTACCGTGAAGCCATCACTGTTCCTTCTGCATTCGATTACACACACAAAAAGCAATCTGGTGGTGCTGGTCAATATGGTAGAGTTATTGGTGAAATGAACCCAATTGAAAGTGAAAACAAATTTGAAACTCAAATCATTGGGGGTAAGATCCCTGAAAAATTCTTGTTTGCTTGTAGTAAAGGTTTTGAAGATTGTTTAGAAAAAGGTCCATTGATTGGTCACAGAGTGTTGGGTGTTCATATGCTCATTAATGATGGTCAAACCCATGTTGTCGATTCTTCTGAATTGGCTTTCAGAACTGCCACTCATGGTGCATTCAAACAAGCTTTCTTAAATGCACAACCAGTCATTTTGGAGCCAATCATGTCGGTTGAAGTCACTGCACCAAATGAATTCCAAGGTAGTGTTGTCGGATTGATCAACAAATTGGGTGGTATGATTAACGATACCGTCAATGGTCCTGATGATTTCACCGTCACTGCTGAATGTTCTTTGAATTCAATGTTTGGTTTCTCAACTTCTTTGAGAGCCTCTACCCAAGGTAAAGGTGAATTCTCTTTGGAATTCCTCAAGTATTCTCCAACTGCCCCACAAGTACAAAAACAATTGATTCAAGAATACCAAAAGGCACAAGCTGCCAAGAAGTAAAATACCTAACTGATGGTAACAAACAATAACGAGATCTGAAGAAATAGGACGTAATGTCTTCTTGTACATATATATAAATCAAAAATTAAATGTTACATAGTAAAAGAGTATAAAAGTGTATCATACAATACAATTTAATTATTCAGTTGACATAATCCGCCATTGTAGTTTCTACGCCACTTATACTACAAGCATTTTTTTTTTTATAATTTCTTTGTATTTATATTATAATATATACATATACTTAAATATGCTTGTTTTCTTTTTGATGGTAGAGAGGGTTTCCTTATTAGAGGAGGTCATATGATATATAAAATGATCTTGATGGGAGATTGTGTTGTTATTGTAGATGACGTAAACATTAATAAACCAAAATTATACCCTTTTTCTTATAAAGTTCAAATTACTAATACACAATTTATGCTTTCTTTGAATGATAAAAAAAAACACAAGTCAAATTTAAGCTTTAACTAAGGCTTTTTTAGTAGCAAATCTTCTTTGTTTCTTCAAGACCATAACTTGGAATCTTTCAAAGTCAGATAATTGAGATCTTCTTTCTTTGTTAGCCAATTTCTTAGCCCAGCCAGAAGCAGCCCATTTGGCGTCAATATCAGCAGCAGCCCATTTTTTAGTAACAGTAGCAGTTCTTGAACCTCTTGGCAAGTTTGGTAAAACAATTGGGGTAAGAACAATTTTAGCTAAAGCAATAGCTTGTCTTTGGATTTTTGGACCATCAATCAAAACCTAGAAAAATAATTTGTTAGTATAACTGATTATGATTCAAATTAAGGAATAGATTTGAAAGTAAATTTAAATATCTCTCGAGTTCCCAACAAAAAGCTTTTCCTTCTAGTAAGGACTTCCTTTTGGTTACTCTTGTTCCAAAATGGATACCTTGAAGATTTTTTTTATCCAACCCATTTGCTAGAGTTATTTCTTATAATTCGTGATACACAATAATCTCAATACTCTAAATCATTTAATATTAAACATTCTCTTATTCCAGTTTTATTTTATTGAGGAGACTCTTGATATTTAAATTTCATTTCTTCTATTCCTTGGCTAAGAACTCTTCTTCCTAGTTCACTAATAACATACTCTTTTTTGATCAATAATTTCAACAATAGTGGCTAATTCTTTGTTGTCAACTAAAACAACACGTCCGACTTCGACAAATCTCCAGTTGGCAGCTTTAACGGTAGAAGACATCTTTGATTATTATATGTAGTTGCTGGGTATTGAAAACTGAAAAATGTAGTTTTATTGATTAAGATTTTTTCTCAGTATAGACTCAGAACCTGCAAGAATCTCTCTGTGCGTTAGTAACGAAACGGAGAGAGCGAGAAAAAAAAAACTGCGCTGTATGAGAGAGACACTAAAAGAAGGAGAGAAAATTGTTACACTAAACACGATGACAAACCTGTATATAGCCAAACAGAACAAAAATTCACTTTTCTATTGCACGTGCTAGGGCTATAGCCCTAATGGGTTTTAGCTCATCACACTTTTTTAGAATTTAACATGACTGACATATTTTTATTTGTCTTTCATTCTTTTTTTCCGAATAGTAGTTTCTTTCTATTTCAACTGTATTACCATATGAATATTCGATTGATTATATACAATTGATACATTGCTCCTAAGTGTATGTTTACTGATTGTATCTTGAGACATATCAATTAATTAGAGTGATGACTTATAATTTGCGTTCTAGAGTACTTTATTGGAAACACGCCTAGTTTCAATTAACAATACGGTATAACATGCGACCATTTTAACTGCCTGATTATTTTAATGATATGAATTGATTTGCTTATGTTCTTTGTTACTAACTTTGATTTTAAATAGACTATTGATTTGATTTTAAACCAAAGGAACAGGAGAGCTGTGTACATTGTTTTAGACGGAGAAGACGTAGTGCAGGTCCACTACTTTTTTCTATATTAGTTCAATTCCTCTAAGTGTGTACTAAATTCAATTGATAATTCGTATTGTATTCTAATGATCATGTTCTATTTATGTAGTTAGGGATGCATCACCAAGATCATTGTATGAACCCTAACGACGTGTCTTGTCTTCTCTCGAGAGAGATTTGAAAAATAATGCCCTATCTCACGACAAAGCGAAAAAAAAAAAGTGAGTCAAAACTGAAACGTTTACTCTTTTAATTCAGAAACACACCATAAACACAGAACTAGAACACTCTATATTAAGTTCCCAGTTCGCCTCAACTTCTTTCTCTCTTTTTTTTTATCCTTATATGAACTTGAGGTTTTTCTTGCCAAAAAGGATAATCAGAATGTCATCAACAACAACAACCAGTGCTGCAAAGAAACCAACCGTTAAACAACCACAATGGTATCAACCAGAAAACAAGAATAATTCTAAGCCTACACTTAAGATCTACAATTCATTGACACGTTCCAAGAATGAGTTTTATCCAAATAAACCAGGCCACATTACGTGGTATAGTTGTGGTCCAACCGTTTACGATCATTCTCATATGGGGCATGCTAGAAACTATGTTTCAACAGATATCTGTAGAAGAATTTTGCAAGATTACTTTGGCTACAACATTAAATTTGTACAAAACGTCACTGATATTGATGACAAGATTATTATAGCTGCTCGTCAACAATATTTATTTGAAGAAAAATTGGTCAAGAATTATAAAGAGATCAACGATGAGTTGAAAACAAAAGCAAAAGAGTATTTGCAGTTTTATGTTTCAAAACATTTACCAGAATTTGAAGGCGATTTAGCTAAAGACTTCATAACATGGAGCAATGAGATTAAGAACTTGAGTGAAATTATCAAGGACAAACCAAAATTCCCAATGTATGTCAAGGCAGCAAAATTGGCACATGAATCAATTTATGAAACAAAAGACATTTCGTTAGAGAAATTCTTAGATAGCATCAAGGATGTTGCTATGCCTCATTTAGACAAAGAGTTTGGTGCCACTGTCACTGATCCACAAGTTTTCAGAAAGTTACCTTCGTATTGGGAAAAAAGATATAACGAAGATATGGCTAGATTGAATGTGTTGCCACCATCAGTCACTACCAGAGTTTCCGAATATATGCCTGATATCATTGAATTTGTTGACAAGATAGTTACTAATGGATACGCTTACAAGACTGATGATGGGTCTGTGTATTTCGATACTGTGAAATATGAACACTCGCAGCATGATTATGCTAAATTACAACCATGGAGTAAAGGAGATATGAGTTTGATTAACGATGGTGAAGGGTCATTGAGTGTCAGTAATACCAAACGTAACGCTTCAGATTTTGCTTTGTGGAAAGCATCCAAACCAGGTGAACCTGCTTGGGACTCAAAATGGGGTAAAGGTAGACCAGGATGGCATATTGAATGTTCAGTAATGGCTTCTGATATTACTGGAGAAAATATGGATATCCACTCCGGAGGTATTGACTTATGTTTCCCTCATCACGATAACGAATTGGCTCAATCCGAAGCTTACTTTGATAATAAACAATGGGTTAACTATTTCATGCATAATGGACATTTACATATTCAGGGCCAAAAAATGTCCAAGTCATTAAAGAACTTTATCACTATAGACGAAGCATTGAATGATTTTTCAGCAAGACAGTTGAGATTGGTGTTTGCCTTGAATGCTTGGGAAAAACCATTGGATTTCAAAGATTCTCTTATTAGTGAAGTGAAATCTATTGAGTCCACATTTTCCAAATTTTTCACAAATGTTCGTGCATTAAACTCGGATTATAAACACAAAACAGAAAATGGTGGATATGTATCAAGAAAAATTACAGATATTGAAAAACAATTGTTCAATGATTTGGAACAGGCTCAAGATGAAGTTGATGCTGCTTTCAATGATAACTTATCAAGTGGTCAAGCAATTAGAGTTTTGCAAGATTTGATTTCTAAATCTAATAATTATATTCAATTGACTTCTACTGGACAAACAGAATTAAGAATTGAAGTTTTGATTCAAGTCACAAACTGGATTGTTAAAATATTAGAGATTTTGGGTTTCGAAGCCAGATCAGATAGATTAGGCTGGATAGATGAATCAGAACAAACAAGCACTAACGGTTCTAGTACAGAGGATGTTGCCTTACCATATGTCAAAGCATTAGCTCAATTTAGAGATTCTGTGCGTAGTTTAGCAATCAACAAGGCTGAATTGAATGAATTCTTAAAAGCTTCCGATGCCATTAGATCGCTGTTGATTGGGTTAGGAGTTTCATTAGACGATAGACCAGATGGCACTTCTTTGGTCAAGTTTTTGAATGCTCAAGAAAAACAAAATTTGTTAGATCAACAAGAAGCCAAATTGAGACTAGCTGCCGAGAAAGAGAAAAAGAAACAAGAACAAGCAGCTCTTAATGCAAAGAAAGAAGCTGAAAAGTTGGCCAAAATGAAAATCAATCCTTCGGATTTGTTTAAAGATACATCTTTATATTCTGAATGGGACGAACAAGGATTACCTACTAAAGATGCTAAAGGTGAAGAAATAAGTAAGAGCATGAAAAAGAAATTGACTAAACAATACCAACAACAGGAGAAGTTATACAAAGAGTATTTGAAGACTGTTGAAGAAGCCAAATAAAGTAAATAGAGCGTTTATAGTAAAGCATTGAAACTGTACAATTGATATCTATCTGTAAGGGCTATTTGTATGCGCGGAGGAATGAACACGTACAACACCAAAAAGTTTGTGAACAATAAAAAAAACACAGAAGTCGTGAAAAAAGAATAAAAAGATTGTGTTTACAAGTTTTACCACCATCGAAATCAAGCTTCAACAATGTTTAATTTAGTGACTAGGGCACAAGCAGCTGCCAATCTGGCATTTACTTCATCCATAGTGATAACATCAGTAGTGATAGTGTTGACATTGTTGCAATTGTATAAAGACAATGTGTGGTCGCTCAACACCACTTCAATAACTAACATAAGACCAACAGCATCAATTAAACAATCATTCCATTATGGTTCTTTGAATAGGAAGCCAAAAGAGAATGCCAAAATCCAATTTGATTTAAGCTCAGATTTGACACCATTATTTAATTGGAACACCAAACAAATTTTCATTTATTTAACTGCTGAATATCCGGGCAAAAGTGAAGGTTCCAGCAATAAAGTCACATTTTGGGATAAAATTATAACTAATAAAGAAGATGCTAATTTAACTTTAACCAACCAAAGAGGAAAATATTCTGTTTGGGATGTTGAGAAATCATTCAGAGGTAGAAATGCAACAGTTAGATTAGAGTGGAATATACAACCTTATGTGGGACCATTAATTTTTGGATCTACAGAAGGATTCGGTGAATTCCAATTTGCTGATACTCAAAAAAAGAAAGAATCAACTAAAAACACTTGATCGAAATAAAGGGCGTGTCATACATCTCTGTTCGCGTATTTCTTTGGCTTGTGTGTTTATGTTTGTGCATATAAATGTTTATGTATATGTGTATATACAAATTAAAATATACAAGTGTTGCTATATACATGATAGTATGCATTGTAATGTAAATTATTCATAAAAATCGTGTTTTGGCAGTTTGGTTAGCATGGGGGTAGATTGGTTAGCGTCGGCTGTAATAAACATTTGGTATTTTGTATCCAATAACAAACTTTTCAATACCCTGCTAGCTCTCGCTATTCTATTTTGTTTCCAATTTAAATTTCCTAATGGTGAAATATCATCAATTATTGATCTAAATCCTTTGAATTTCAGAGGTAAAATTGTTGACTTTTCCGTCATGACAAATTTCATGGTCTTTGGGTGCTTTTTGAAATACGTTCTTAGTTTGTCTTTGTCATTTTGACAATATTTGAGAATTTGTATTCGTAGTAATAGTATCAAGTCATTAGAAGCAAATAAACCTTTTTGAGCAATATGTTCTGGGTTGAAATAATCCAAAAATTTATGGTGACTCATCGATTTGAAACCATAAGGATTGGTTTTGATATTGAAAAGTCTTCCAGATGAGCTTCGCAAGAAGTTAGTAATATTAGTACTTTTCAAGTTTTCTCTAACTTGGTCAGGCCCATTAATATCATAGAAATTATTCAATATTTGATATGATGTGAAGATAGCATCTTCGTCGCCATAGTTGTCCATCAAGTATTTCAAACAGATTTTGTAGCACAACTGTTTTTCAAGATAGGATCTATATTCATCTAAATTTCCGTGAATTAAATTGTCTTCCATAATCTTCAAAACTTGGTCTAAGTAGTCTTCATCATCATCAAGTTTCTCAAGAAAGTATTTTAATACACTGGTGTATTGGTCTGTCTCGAGTTTAACACCAGATTGCAAAACTCGGAGTATCTTAAGTTCATCTGCGCGAGTTGGAGTATGGCTTTTCAACCAACTCACCAACATATCCCCGTAATACCTAGTTACACGATATGGGAATATTGGGACTTCCTTAAACGGATAATCTTTAATATAGCTATCAACGAGTTCTCCTAATCGATGAAACTCTTTGGTCATGGTGATTTTATCTTCATTGAAAACTTTAACCAATCCTTCATACAATATTAGACTAAGTCTGAAGTCAAGATTTTTACCCAATTTATCATAAATCTGTTTGACAAAGTTCAAATATAGCAGGGAGCTTTGTTCTGGGCCAACAATGTCAACAAAATCAATAACCATTCTTGCCAAGTACAAAATGTCGTCTTCCAAGGATAAACGGTCATTTTTAGTGCTATCACTACTCAATCCGTAGAATCTCAAAACCTGCTTTAACATATCAGTAGAATTATCAAAATTGGACCCCGACTTTGCATCTAGATTCAAAACTGCTGCTAAAACAAACCTGTAAGTTCTGGCTGTAATCAAAATGTTTTTACCATTCATTTCGTCAAATTCTTTTAGAATTTCATGCCACTCAAACTTTCTTCGCCAAAAGTCTAATCTCGTAGTATAAATCCTTTCATCCCGGAGTTGCAATATCTTTGAGCGACGGAAAATAGTCAATTCTTGTTTAAGCTTACCATGATTATGCAAGCTCTGTATTATATCACTAATTAGCGAGATACCTCCTTGGTCATAAAAAAGTTGGAAAGCTGAACAAAAACTCATCTTGGTTATAAAATTGATCTTTATTTCGTTATATTGTGATGTTATTGTATCCGGTGATCGTAACTTCCACCTCATATTATTCTTCAATTGCAGTGCCCATATTTGAATTTCCCCAAAAGGAATCTTAGACTTTCTGTGGGCCTCGTACGCCATGTTATCAGCTCGTTCGAATTGATCTAAGTTTGAGTATGCTGAAATCAATCCAGCATAATATTCAGTGCTTTGTTTTCCGTATTCTTCCACCAATGCTTTAGTTGCTTCTATAGTTTTTAATGAAGGTATGCCAACAGCATACTGCATGACCTTTTGGAAAGTGGACCCATCAATGAAAATTTGCCCAGTCTCTTTTTCCCTTTGTAAATACTGCTTTAAATAATCTAATACCACTGACGTTTCTCTATTCCGCATAGGAATCTTTAGTATCAAGGGAAACAATTTTTGAACACTCTTAGGATCTGCTTTACCTTGAGAACTCATTTTGGCATATACTTCAAACAATTCAATAACTTTTGTTTGATCAAGTAGTCTAATTTTTGATCGTATTAATGCATCCATAACTGTAGAATTTAAATGTAATCCACGTTTCTGTAATTGATCATATAATCTGCCTAATTCTTCATCTGCTCGTAATGTATTCAAGGCTTGCATTGCAATACCGTAATGGACAGTTAATGGTAAGTTTCCTCTACCGTACATATTTTCGAAATTCTTTTGCAATGCATTCCAGTCTTTAGTCACTTTGGATAGTTCAAGTATTAAAGATTCTTGACCACCTTCGTCACCATCATGCAAATCTTGGTTGTTTTTGTATAAATCAAAAAGCTTTTGGCTATCAAATTTTAAACATGCCTGCATGGTATAAGTCAAATCGTCCTGTATCAATACATTTGATCGATTTAAAGATCTCTGTCTGATTTGAGCATCCTTGAAATAAAAGTATTTATATGTCAAATGTGGAGCCTTATCAACCAATGTTCTCATTATTGAAGTGATGAATATGTACAGATTCTTGGTTTGATATTCCTGCTCCACTAATTTTAAAATATCTTGTAAGTACTTTTCGATTCGATAATCACCTGGTGGTATGCCAATCAATTTCAATACTTCATCGTATTGAGTAGCATCGGGGTTACAAAACCATTCATTGTTTTCTATCATTTTGGTCCATGCCATAAAATTTTCAATCAAATATAGCTGTGTTGTATAGTCTCTTTCAGTATACTGCAATCCACGATTGAGCTTCAAACTAGTGCAGATTATTAATGTAATCAATTGTTGTTTCAGTATTAGATTCTTGTTCTCATTCAAGAGATAGTTTTCAATATTTTTAGAATTGAAAGTTATTCCAGCATTCTTGTCTGATTGCAATTGAATAATCTCTATAAGCTCATCACTCTTGTTAATGGACATTTGGGAATGATTTAATCTAGGAGTGATAATTTTCTTGTACAAATCATATCTTGCAGAGCGTATCAATACATTTGTAAGTGGATCTCTTTCTTCAATTATCGCTTTTTGTAAAGCAGTGACGGATTCGTCAGTTACCACACGATTGAAAATTGCATCCCACATCTTTTCTAAAAATTGAAAACCTATTTGAAGTTCGTTTAATACTTCAACTAATCTGCCATGAAGCTCGACAACTTCCTTTATTTCATCCTTGCTAAAAGAAGACTGATTTCGTAGATAATTCAAGAAGGATTGTCGATGTTGGTCATCTTTGAATATCCAATTATTTATTTTGACATATTGATGATCGAAAAAACTGGCAACCAATTCCTTGGAGGGAGCTCTTGTATAATCAAAAGTGGCGTATGATCTGTATGGTATTGTAAATGAATATTTAGATGACTTAAAGCCTTGATAGTATAAGGACGCAAAGCCATAGCTTTGTAGTGTTGATGTTGACGGTAGATGACATTTTCTTAGGTTGATATGTAGATCCCTTGCAAATTGTCGTATCATATTGCTTTCTTTTTATTAGTATTGATATTAGGGAATAAACTATTATACATGTAAGTTACAATAAGTGAACTATAATTATTTCCTCATAGAGGTTGTTATATGTACAGGTAAGTATGCAAATCGACAATGGTTCGGGGTCTGGTTGTAAGTTTTTCGAGGCAAGTTTGCAAAATACAAAAAAAAAATTTAACAATTTCTCATCTGCTTATTTTTCCACCTAAAAAAAAATTGGCCACAACAACAGAAAAAATCACCTGAACAAAAGTTGGTTTGAGAATTGGTAGCGACAAAGCATGCTAACAGAATACCTCCCAACACAAGAATGACAAAACTAAATGAGACAATATTAACAATAATACTTGGTGTTATCTCTTTTGTGTTATTCAGTTCTGTTTCTACAACAATGAAATAAGTGAACATAATTTGATACATTTAGCTATATAAATATACTACTTTGAACTAATGTTATTGTCAATGTATTTTTCAGAGTCATTAAATCAGTATTTTTATTGATGTAGTCAGGGAGGCAGAAACCTCTCGTACAGTGTGAATATTAAAAAAATCATCACCAAAACACATTGACCAAAAACATACTGTCACCAAAATTAATCCATTAGAATCATTTTAAATGATGATAAATCTATAATCTGCCAAAAAAAAGTTAATGTTAGAACGATGCCTCTAATACGAAACATATGCATTTTTTTCTGTTCACCTCATATCCATTATAAGGGAGTAGAAATGTTTTCAAAAATATCAGTGAAACGACCTATCATCAATCAACGTTTCCAAATAAAAAATGTACACATGAAAACGTGACTCCTCTTTCTTATTTGTACAAAAAGAGGGACCGATAAAGGTAAAGTTATGTCCGCCCGGTCGAGTGAATCATCATTAGAAAACAAAGGAAATAAACAAACATATTCCCTCTTCTCCCCCCACATAAATTCAACGAGATATACAGTAATACATCACAACATCAAAAACCATGATGGTAATTATGGAAAACATACCTGGACAAATATGTTAGCATATTGCAACAATAAATAAAAACACAACTCAGGTACATTCAAAAGAAGACTTAATAAGGCTCAGACAAGGCTGAAACTTAACGATAATGCGGTTGTCAACCCGGGATATTCAGTTGGAACAATTGGTAATATAATGCAAATAATCATAGCCAAAGAGTCTTCAAATGTAAGTGAGATGTTGTGTAAGTTCTCAATTAAAACATACCTATCATCATTCAAATTGAATGAGACATCCTAATCAATTAATCTAGTACAATAGTTCAAAGAAGAATCGTTGCTGTTAGAAAGAAACCAAAAAGAAAAAGTGTATGGAAAAGAGAAGAGAAAAATTTTTTTCAGGTGGTTTTTGTATGGTGAAATTAATTCGCATTTCGTTTTTCAACACAGGACACGACAAAATATTTACTCTGGTTTTTTTATTAGGGTTGCAAATGATAACTATGATCTTCCAGAGGTATAGCAGATGATATTTGATTGATCTGATTAATAAAATGATTTAGTACTTTGGTTATCAAATGCAAATGCTAGCTAATAAAAAAATGAATAATAGTTTTTTGCAACAACTGCAATTAGTTCATTTGGCCTAAATAACATATCCCCATAACTTTATTATTTTCATATCAAAAACAAAACGAATTTGCATGAAAAAGATATAGAACAATAAATTACAAATATTAGCATCAATGATAGACTTGACATAGTATTTCAAGCCAGACTATGTTTTAGAAAGACAACTTTGTTGAATATAAAAAGCGGCTAAAAATAAAATACGGTCACGTGATAAGGTGTACTAAGAGGAGATCAAGTTTCCATTGTTTTATCTTTTATTGTTTACAAAGGAGGTATAGAAAAAAATTACTGATCTCCAAATGCTGGTTTTGAGTACTCATATTAAGTACAAGGAGCTAACCATTGACCAACCTTTATAAAAGTTATTTGCTTAGCATATCAAAGAACCAACAAGAATTTGCTGTGGGAGCAACAATTGTGTTATACGAGAGACCAGAATAATATTTTCTCTCCCCCCCATACTTAAATAGATCGGAATCACACACTCGCTAATCCCAATCGCCCAATTGTGTGTGTCCCTTAACTTAGATAAAAAAAAACAAAAAAACAACAACCCAAACAAAAAAAAAACTAAAAAAAGAAACTATCAACAGAACTAATTTGAAATAGAATATTTGCTCCAACAGACATCCATCATCAACAAATTCGTCATTCAAATCTCAAAAAGAAAAAAGAAAAGAAATAAAAATATCAACTGAAGTAAACAAAAAATATATCAACTGATTCACAAAGTACTGATCAGTTGTTGTTTTTTGAGTGATTATTATATATTTGATTTGGAATTTATCCCTAGCTTTCCTTTTTTTCTTTTAGAATACTTTTTCAGAAACTTTTCAGATTAATCAATTTAATTCAGTTATTGCTCCAACCAACATAAAGATGTCATCACAAGCCGATTATGATAAAAGATTGGCAGAAGAAGTTGGCAGTTTATCGACACGATTAGTTACAGCTGTTAACAAACAAGTTGAATTAGAGGAAACGATATTAGAATTGCGTAAACAGGTTTCTGCCCTCAAACTAAAGAATGAGCAATTGAACCAAAGCGATATTAAGCTAAAAACCATTTTACCCAAATACATCAAGTTACAAGATGATTATAGAGAAACATTAACTAAAAAGAAAGAAGCAGAATCCCAAAACACTAAATTACAAGGTGAGGTTGAAGATTTAACGGCCTCGTTATTTGATGAAGCCAACACCATGGTTAGCAATGCATCTAGAGAAACACACAACTTTAAGATAAAGAATAGGAAATTGTATGAAGAATTGGACGAAAAGAATATCATTATTAACGATTTACAAGAACAATTACAGGACTTGAAACAAATGTTTATCAAAATGGAGGAACAAAGTAAAATCCAGAGTTATCTGCAATCGAATACACCTAAAATTGAATCTTCGACAGATTTTAATGAAACCAATAGCATTCATACCAATACCAATTTCAGTGAAAGCAAATTATCGAAATATAATACTCGGAGTACATTAGGTGACGAAGAATCTCAAAATTACAATTTACAACAATTACAAAGAATAATATATTCACCATTAATCACATCAATTAGATTTGACTTGAATAATTATAATATAGATTTCAAAGGGTTTGTTTATCAATTAATTAAACCAGATTTCCAATTTGATTTATCTCATTTGAAAACTATTCCATTTTTCAAAAGTATTTGGCAAAGTGAAATCGAAAATTGTATTCATTATATCCCTTCTTTACCTGCTACCACGACTTTATTGAATAGATGGCAAAAGGGGAAAACTTTTTGGGGGTCATTAATTGAAGGGAAAGTTTCTATTGAACCAATCAAAGGATCAAATGAAACATTTAAATTAACTTACAAGGGTAACAATGCCTCTGGTAATAGCAGCAATGAAAACACCGAAAGTATTAGTAATAGAAGCAGTGCCACAGGAAGTGTTGTACCCGTTGCTATTAAAGATCCATGTACTTTTTGCGGTGAGGCAAGAAACGATTCTTTAGAACATTGTCGATTGTATCATTTAAAATTATTTGAAAGTAATACTGCCAATAACAGTGGCAACAATCTGACCAATCAAGATCAACAAGGAAATAATGACAACACTCATGTAATTGCCTCGTATCCATTATGTAATTATTGTTTGATTAAGTTAAGAAACTTGTGTGATTTCTTTGCCAAAATCAGATTGATAAGATCCAATATTTTTAAATTGAAACAAAATGATTCTTTTGATGAATTTATTGTCGTTCCTGGTAGTTTTGGACAATTTAAGAGATCAAATACTATTTCCAATAGAAATGGGACGTATTCTTCATCGTCAACATCATCATCCTCGACTTCTTCGGTATCTTCATCGTCTGCTACAACTGCAAATGGTGAATCATTAAACAGTACAACTCATAACATTCAATTAGAAAGAACAGAAGAGAGTAAATTGATCAAGTTATATATAATGATGTTATTGATTCGATCAAAGATTTTTTGGAGTAAATTAGGATTTTGGGATACTATTGATCAAATTAATGAGATTAATTTAGATGAAATTCATTATGAAGCATTTTCTTATTTAATACCTAAACCAACCCAACAACAACAGCAACAACAAGGAGATATACGTAGCCAATCAAATTTCAATTCACCCAGACAACTGGTAGATGGTAGATCAGTACTAAGCGGTAGTATTAGTTCTCCAAGACAACCAAATCTCGACAAGCAACAAAAGGACTCTATTGTGGATGAGACAGTAGCACAATTACAAAGAGATGGAGTGGTTAGATCAGAAACAGCATCAGCAGAAGAAAAATTTGAAGATGCTATATCTGATGAAACTGATGGACAAGAACAATTGAGGTCAGAGAAATTACAAACAGGAAAAACCGTTACAGAACCCAATTCTGTATCTGAATCTGAACCCGTACAAGAACCAGAACAAGTGCGATCTAAAAGTAATAATAATACTAATAATAAAAATAAAGATACTAAAATAGAGGATTCAGATGCAGAACATACATTTTCATTAAAGAGAAGTCATTCCAAACAATTTAAAGATCAATTAAATAAAGAATTAGATCAAACTTTAGAGATGTTAGCCGAAAATATTGATTTTGATGAGAGTAGTAATGGTAATGGTAATTAAAAATTTCCGGTGTAATGTTACTTTCTTTTATTTTATTAGTTTTTTTTTTTGGTTCTTTTATTTTGTTATATACAATTTAAAAATATACAGATTAGTGATTTGAGTTGAATTATATAATACACAAGTCAAATGTGATTGGTACAAGTACAAATCAATATCAAAATTGTTTGTTAATTATGAATGAATCATTTACGAAATTCTAGAGTGCATTACGCGTATTGTGGATTTTTTTTTTGACGGGATTTTCTGGGCCCATTGTTGTTGTTATTGTCCTGGTTGAATTATATGCAGTAGCACGTTAATATCGATAAAGCAAGTAATTAATGTATAAAATATTAATACTTTGACTTGTTAGTAACAAACTACATTTACATTTAATATGATACGTATCTACTAAATTTGATACAGATTTATTGTGATTGAGAATACAGGTGGAAAAAAAACTAGAAGTAAAATTTTGGTGGTGTTATTCTTCGTTTACTTTTGTATTTGATCTTTTCACAATACAAAGATCAAGAACAATACAAGTTGGTCTTAGGCGGTACCTTCGGGAATGCCTCCACCCTATTCTACTTCTAGCACAAGAGAATACTAGAACATAATTGGGATCAATATAAGCCATCATCAAATGTATTGTTCCTGATTATTACAGGGTTAAGAAATCACTCAAGTCTGAGACAATAAAATCAAAGCCAAATTAAAAAAATAATAAAGGGTCAAATAAACTTTAAACAATTTGTAAAGTGTTTGTTTAAACTCAAATCACTAGTCATGTAAATATTTAACCTACAAATATGTGTGTATGTGTGACCTAGTTCAAAGTTTAATTAATGTTACTACAACAATCCAGAATTCCCGTTTACTAAAATTGTTTTGATTAAGTATCGGGGTTCATTTCTTTCAATTCAAATGTTGTTTCAATTTTGTTTTATATGTGTTTGTGGCTCCGGTTTTGAAAGTTACATTATGGCTAGCTCAGTTGCAATTTGTAGTTCCACCAAAAGGAAAAGCTCCTAAATCTAAGGATAATCTCCTACCAGTAGTTCTATAATCTACTATGTATCTTTATCTAAATGCACAATTCACCAATAAATCATTGTTTTATTAGTTTTACTTGTCGGCTGGTATATTTATTGTCTCGTGTTTGAGTAAAAAAAGAGGAAAAGAAAAATTTTTAGTTCAAATAAACACGCACTTTCTGTTTTTTTTACTTTCTTAATTTTTAACGTGTTATTTATTTTTAACAAGTAGTAATTTGTGTTCAAATATGTATATGTATATGCATTCTACATAAGCAATTTGGTAACAAATTAACATGCATAGACGAGTTTTGTGATTACTTTTCCATTACTACACTACAAGACATTGAGCAATTGTTTGTTGTTGTCCAATCGATATCTAAGATATATTTTCTTAATTGGGTTTGTTTCAAGACTGTTTCAATCTCAACTGTTTTTGTTCACTTAGTATGTGCTACCACCAGTTAACCTCCAATAGTATTGGTTTTTGAACAGAAAAGAGTTGAAATCTATAATCTCCTAACCTTTCCTTTATTTTTTTTCACACAATTGTTAAGACATTTGTTAAACTTCTTGGTGTATACTTTCTCTCCAATGTTTCTCTGTTGTTTCTAAATTAGTCATATTATCCTTCTTCTTATTTTAGTGGAAATAACGCCAGCAATAAAAAAAGAACAACAATAATAAAAATTTATCAGGATTAATATTTAATTGCCACAAACAAACAAAAAAGCTGTTTGCCTGCCTGTCTGTTTACTTAACCTGGAGTTGAGAGAGTTTAAAAAAAAAATTGACTGAGAGAGGAAAAAGAAAAAAATTCAACTCTCTGAGGGAGACAACGCTTTAACCAAAAAACTTGACTTTCCAACTTTAGTTTACTTTTTTTTCTTTTGACAAGTCAACAGTTTCTATCACAAACATCTTTTCATCATCCACTACTATCACCAGTGCTAGTGCAGTTTCAATTAATTACCACATTCTTCAACCTCATCCTCCCTTACCTCCTCCCTTTTTCAAATAACTGGTGAAACGAAAGATAGAATAGATTAATACCCACACTTACACCCTCTCTCTTCCACCACACCCCCCAAAAAATAAATAAATAAAAGAATGAGGAGACGACATAAAGACAAGCACAACACCGACAGTGTGTCCGACATGTCTTCCAATGACTCAGCTAGTATATTATCATCAGCAAGTCAGAACTCAACTCATAGTAGAAGACTGGCCAGTCTTCAATCTTTGCATTCCCAATCACACCAGTATCCACAAGGACACAATAATAGTTCGCATAGACAAGCATCTACATATAGTATTTCCAGTCTTAGTCCATACGACAAGGGTGCATCTTTAAGTCGAAAGTCTACCAACATTTCTATATCCCGGCCTATTAAAACCAATGATTCTAATGTATTTCCAATAAAACAATCTTTCCAATTGGAACGGCCCAATTCCGCGTTTGAAATCGAGCGAATGTTTAGGGAATTACTAGAAAAATTAAATTTTAAATCTTTACCGCCACAAGCAACAAGAGAAATGTTAAATTATGATATCGACAGGAAATGGATGATGATTGAACAAGATGCAAGAGCTGAATATGATAGACAACAACGTTATGCTAGAGCTCAAAATATTTTTCTGCCAGAAGAATACGCCAAAGTATTAATGTCAAAACAAGTAAGCACCAATCAATTGAGTGGATTGTGGTTGGCTCTACGAAGTGAACCAATTGATTGGGTTAGGCGCTTTGTTTACGATTGTCAAGGAGATACATTATTACTGGTTTATTTGACCAAACTACAACAAGAAATGGTTTCATGCAACATTACCGATATCGAGGATGATATTTTCGATAAAGAAGTCAATGTGTTACAATCACTTAAATGTCTAATGAATCAGCGTCTTGGGGCAGAAAGAATCAAAACCGATGTCGACGTATTTGTTAATGCTGTTTCTGGATCATTATTATCACCAAGAATTATCACACGAAAATTGGCAACTGATACTTTGACATTTATGATTTCTTACAACGGGAATAATGATAATGGAAGATATCATAAAGTATTACGTGCATTGGATTCAATAAATGAGAAATCAAGAATGGAATTTGATAGCCCGGATAATTATAGTCCTCGAAAGTTGACACGAAAACCTCCACAACCAGCTAATTTCAAACGGTTTGAATTGTGGTTAAATGTTGTTGAAAAAACAATTGATGCCCGAGGGAAATTTAGAAATTCCGATGTTGGTGCCAGTGATGAGCTAAAATCGGCATATGCGGGAACACGAGGCAGCGTCATTACTACCCGAAATCAATTGGAAAATCATTTAGTTGAATATTGCATTGCAACAATGTTATTGATTAATGTTATTGTTGGTAACGGTACTGATTATAGAGTGAGAATACACCTTAGGGCCCAATTCAGAGCTGCAGGCTTAGATCGTATAATACACAAGTTTTTAGAATTGGGTAATGAAGAATTGGATAATATGATTACTAGACATAAAATTGATGCCAATAACGATGAAGAAGAATTGAAATATAGTGCGAATTTTAACAATGAAGACAATGAAGTTGATTTCAATGATCCAGTCAATTTAGTTCAATCACTTTGGCAGAGTGTCAAGAATTCTGATGCAGAAGGGTATTTCCTTAGTGCAATCCAACACTTGTTTTTGAATCAATCTGAGAAAAGAGGCAATCTAGAGGAAATGAATAGAAGTTTGCGTGTTCTAGATGGATTGATTCAAAACATATCTTCAGTTCGTACCGTAAGTGAAGATACAGCTATAAATGTGGCAATCAACAAATTGATTTCAAATATGAGTACCGACGACATGTATCGTAAGGCATTAGAAGATGTCAAGATATATCGAAGAATAGCCGAAGAAGCAACTGCAGAACGTGATGATATGTCTCGACAGTTATCCATGGGTGCCGATGGATATATCAATAGTTTATTAAATGATGTTAAGGAACGTGACATGGTGATTTCTCGATTCCGAAGAATAAATGAAGACATGAAAGAAGAATTAGAGCAAATGAAAACTAAATACATGCAAGAAAAACAGGAGCTGGAATTGGAAATGAGAGAATTATTGATAATGCTCAATAATAGTGAAATAGGAGCTAATGCAGTGAAGAAAGATGGAGGTAAAACTACTATACTGATTAGTACATCTAATGAAGAATTGGCTGCCAGATTGAAAAAGCAGATACATCGCCGACGTGCCGAGTATAAATTGGATAACCGACAACTAGGCACCAATGTTGAGCCACTGTCCAGATTAAGAGCATTAAGAGACCAAATGGGTGATATTGAAAATATGGCAAGAGAATTGGAAATGACAGATTTTGAAACTTATGCTGATCCAGAAGAAGAGGAAAATAATAATGATCAATCCCCAGAAAAATCAGAAATAGATGAATCGCGGTCATCACAGGAGAGTGAAGCAGAAATACAGTCTGTGGAAGAAGACGAGGAAGAGGAAGAAAAAGAGGTTGTTATTCCTCCTTTGCCTGTTCCATCTGGTCCAAAAAGAGCTGTTCGTAATGATGATTTGGTTAGACTTGATCATTTACGGAAGAAATTAGCTAATTTACAAAGTGAATCCAATGATATTATGAAATACAATAGTAGTTCAATGTTTAACAAACAGAAATTCCTTGCCATGGAAAGACTTCAAGAATTAGAGAACAATTTTAAGGACTTTAATATTGATTTTGCTGTCTCGGATCCCGAAGATAAATATAATTTCAATTCAAATGCAGGTTCTGTTGACGATTCCATTAAGAACAAGACAAAGGAAGTTTTGGCAGAAGCAGAACAAATCAGAGAAGAATTGAGAAGACAATTAGCAGCTGCTCAAAAGATAAAATCACCATCACCTAAACGTAATACTGTGCTAGAAAGAATTGAAAACAAATACGTTAAAGGTCAAGTGAAGATTGATGCTCCTGATGTAGTAAGTAATCTGCCACGAACTCAAAAGAGGGCTCATAGAAGTACCACTTTGAATGCCATGGATCCAAAATTCCTTCAAGAATTGAGCTTAAAAGTTGGTAAAGCTGAACCAATTCAAGACGCAAATAATAAAAATCAATTTGGTGGACCATTACTGAGTTCTCCTGAAGATGTATCACAGAAACATAAAACGTCCGGTGATCTGTCTGATAAAGATAAAGTATTATCCTCACCAATTTCTAGTAATGATATCAAATCTCCCGAAACTGGAAATTCTACTACCCTGTCTGCAGCACCTCCACCTCCGCCTCCGCCTCCACCTCCTCCGCCACCGCCATTACCACCAATTTTGGGAGGAAACAATTCTTCTGCAGCACCACCGCCACCGCCACCACCACCTCCTCCACCAGCATTTTTGAATGGAAGTGGATCCGTGATACCTCCTGCACCACCATTGCCACCTCCTTCAAGTGGTCGACTGAGTCGATCCGTACCATCCACTGTAACAAAATCTTCCGGTTCAGCATTTGACAAGATTCCAAGACCAAAGAAAAAATTGAAACAATTGCATTGGGAAAAAATCGATCATAGTCAAGTTGGTAATTCATTTTGGAATGATCCAAATACCCATACTCTTGTTGATGACTTGATGTCCAAAGGTATTTTTGATGAAATAGAACTTATATTTGCTGCGAAAGAAGCCAAGAAATTAGCAACAAAGAAAAAAGAAGACTTGGATAAAGTAACATTCTTAGCTCGTGACATTTCCCAACAATTCAGTATCAATCTACATGCATTTAATTCATTTTCCGATGAGGAATTTGTCTTGAAAGTATTGCGCTGTGATAAAGATGTTTTGACAAATCCTGCAGTATTAGATTTCTTTGGTAAAGAGGATATTGTGGAGATAACCAACACATTGGCAAGAAACTTTGAGCCATATTCGACTGATTATAAAACAGAAGAAATTACAAAACCAGAAAAAGATCCAAATGAATTGCAGAGACCTGATAGAATCTATTTGGAATTGATGTATAATTTACAACATTATTGGAAATCAAGAACCAGAGCCTTGAATGTTGTCGTTAATTATGACAAGGATTACGTTGAATATGTGAAGAAGTTACGATTAATTGATGAAGCTGTGGACAGTATTAAGAATTCAAAACATTTAAAGGGTGTATTTGAAATTATTTTAGCTGTTGGTAATTATATGAATGATTCAGCAAAACAAGCTCATGGGTTTAAATTGAGTTCTTTACAAAGGTTGAGTTTTATGAAAGATGAGAAAAATAGTATGACATTCTTACATTATGTTGAGAAAGTTATTAGAACCCAATACCCTGAATTTTTGGAATTCATAAATGAATTATCTTGCTGTAATGAAATCACCAAGTTTTCCATTGAAAACATTAATAATGATTGTAAAGAATATGCTCGTGCCATAAAGAATGTTCAAAGCTCAATAGATATTGGTAATCTAAGTGACGTTTCTAAATTTCATCCGCTGGATCGGGTATTGAAAGCCGTGTTGCCGGCTTTGCCAAGAGCTAAAAGAAAGGCTGAATTGTTATTGGATCAAGCAAATTACACAATGAAAGAATTTGACGATTTAATGAAGTATTTTGGCGAAGATCCAACAGATCAATTTGTTAAGAATTCATTTATATCCAAGTTTACTGATTTCATGAAAGATTTCAAACGAGTACAAGCAGAAAACATAAAACGTGAAGAAGAATTGCGTGTTTATGAACAACGGAAAAAATTACTAGAAAAACCAAAGAGTTCAAACAATGGTGATAGCAATGCTCTGGATCAAGATGGCGAGAGTAATGAAGGAGATGGTGGTGTTATGGATTCATTATTACAGAGGTTGAAAGCAGCTGCACCAACTAAAGGTGAATCTGCATCAGCACGGAAAAAGGCATTAATGAGAAAACAAATATTGGAAAGTCAACGTAAAAGGACAACTGGGTCTGTTGGCTCACCAACTAATGTCTCACCTACAAGAAATAATGAATCTGACAGTGGGGTTGATAACAAAGATGATACCCATGGTTCTTCTCCATTGGATGAACAATTTCATGATTCTATAACAACACAAGAAGACCGTATAGGAGATGATAGTAGATCACATGAAGGAGTTGCTGACTCCAGTAATGGAGAAGATCCAGAGAATCCAGATGTGGGTGCCAGAGCAAAGAATTTATTACAAGAACTTCGTGGTGCAGATGAATCGTCTAGCAAACTCTCTGATGCTCAAAGATATCGACAAGAAAGATTGAAAAAGAAAAGTGTTCAAATAGATCTTGATGAAGTGGCTAAGAATAACAATAGTGAGTAGAAGTTTGATTTTTTTTTTTCTGCTTATTTTCTTTTCTGGCCTGCTAAGGAGAAGCACTTTTTTTTGTATATGTATTTAAATGAAATATAGCTATTAATTTTTATATCTGTACAAAGTTGTATTTACATATTATATACCATGTGAGTTTACAAGTTAAGAACCGAATTATGTATACTGGATAACTCTTCCAAATCATAGTCTACCAATTCTTCAAAACGGTTATTGGTAACGTAATCAAATTTTGGTTTATTTAGTGATAACAAACCGGTACCACTAATTTTATTAATAAATGGACGATTCAATTTGGAAACCTGTTTCTCCAACGACATTCCTAATTTTGTAGTAATGGAATTTATCTCATTTGAATCTTGTGAAATTGACCTTAATGCAACGATTTCCCCATTTACACTTACACCAACAACACAATTATCTTCATCTTCGTCATCATAAATAGAGTCGTTATCCTCATAATATCCTCCAAAATCATTAATAATGGCGTTGTTGTTGTTGTCGTTAATACTTGTATTCGATGTTTGTATCCAATTATTATTCAATTTTGCAGAATATACTCTTGCAATACCTGAAATTTGCAAATTTTTCCTATCCCAATGAAATGGTCGACTATTTTTATCATCATTCATATTGATGATAGTTATATTTGAACGGATTTTATCACCAGCAAAAATCTGTGATTGATAATTAATTTGATTAATAAAGCTTTTTGGTTGAGGATCTTCATTCATGTATGTGATGACCCCCGGTGCAGTTTCAATGAATTGATAAATTGAATCATTGCTGGTAGACACTAATAAAGTTCTCTTTTGTGACGATGGCGACACATAAAGAGATATAATCCGACTAGGTAAAGTTTGAAATAATTTTACTGGAGTAAATCGTTTCTCCAATTCATTATAACTTGTAGAATATAAGTTTCCCTCACTTGTAAATATGATGTTTTGATTGAATTGTAAAATGTTTGTAACAGGCAAATCATGATCAAATGAAGTCAATTCAGTTATTAAAACCCCAGAAAAATTGTCATCAGGACTATTATTATTATTGTGTTCACTATTACTTCGAATCTTTTTCAAATCCAATACTTTCACCACCCCAGTTGTTTTACAACTATTATCGAATGATCTCTTTTCACATCCAATCAAGATTTTTTTGGTGGTCATTGATTTTTTAGATCCATTTCTTTGCACTTCCCAAATACACACTGAAATAGGTATTTCATCATCTTGGAATATGTATGTTTCATTATCATCTCCATTCATATTACTTGTCAAACGATATTTAATATTTGTTTCTCTGTGTGGTACAACTTTGATTGACTTTTTATCAACACACTTGATTCGACTATTGGCATAATTGGAATGATATAAAACCAAAAAAGTAGAAACATGTGGTATATAAATAAGTTTTTTGGCATTATCTGGCATGGATAATTGTCTGATACTAGGTTGACAAAACGATGACACATCAACTAACACTAATCCATTGTCTCTTATCAATGCTAAACTCTTCCATTTGCTGTTATTCTTTGTATTTTTAATCTCCACTGATTGTAGTATTGAACGTTCAAAATTATCGTCGAAATATACTCGTTTTGGATATTCTGATTCGTATTTGTTGAGTAACCATAACTGGTCACTGTAAACAAGTAGTAGTTTTACATCCGAAGTAGGACATAATCTGACACTAGTGGAACCAATTCTGAGAAATTGTTTGCATTGTAAATTATTTTTGACACCGTTTACAATATCAAATTTAAGATAATAACCTTCTTGTGTGCCAATGATGATTTCACTCTCAGTGACAATCATGTCGTGTGGAATGATGAAGCTGAGTTCAGTAATTTCATCATGACTATAGTTGGAAAATTGGATTAAATCATGTGTCTTCAAAATGGTTAATTCTCCGTCTTTAAATAATATAAAATGCAAGTTACCGTCAAATCCACCTATGGCGATTGTTAATTCTTCATCTTTAACTGTACAAGCTTTAAGCATGGATGGTTGGAAATCCAATACTTGTTCACAGGTGAGCTCAAAATACTTAAAAATGTCGGTATCCGTGTCTCCTTCTAGAGTTGGTGACACTTCCGAGAAAACTATCCGATAAATTTTAATCTTGACTTGTTTGTCGGTGTCTTCAACTATCAATATCAAAAAGTCTTGCAACACTTCGCAGAAGACAATTGAAAATTCAACAAATTGACTTATTTTGCGATAAACCAAATCTGATAAAGTAATTGAATTGTTAGTGATTTGAATGATAATACTATCCTGTATTACTGTTGCATAGATTGTCAGATTGTCAGTTATCAAATATGCATCTGATATTTCCACAAATGCATCTTTTGAACTTGCTTGAACTTCCAATAATATTGTCTCAAATGGTAATGAACATAACAAGTAATTAGATTCATTGACCAGTAATTTCCATAAGCCAATGGCTTTACGAAGTTTTTCATAAGTATTGCTTTTCTTAGTAGCGGTGTATCCAAATCGAAATTGGCTCAATTTGCTTTTCCTTCCAATACCACCCACACCCCAAATTTCGTTTCTTAATGGTAGTTTTGAATCTTTTATATGTTTTGAATCAATTATTGAGACATCCACTAGAGGAGCCCAAGGTTTGAAATCATTTAGTAGTTTGGCATTAGTATATGGTATTTTTGACATATTGCTAATGTCAGCTAAAACTTCACTTGAAAACAACCCTGGTATTAAAATATCTTTGCTTGAGCCACCAGTACTTGCATATATCATTCTATAGTTTTCTTTTCTTTTTTCTAAAACAAAATGGGAAATACTATCTGCAACACGTATTATTGGATCACATTTACCAAATGAATTCTCAATTACCTGAATTGAATATATGGCTTCTGTATCTGTAGATATTAGAACTTCATCAAATTTAGCAATCTCTATTGGTGAGGTGTTTTCTTTTGGGATATGGTAGGTTGTTGGGAATGACTTTTGCCAAGGTGCCTCGATCGTTTTAAAATCATAACTTGCAGAAATAATGTCATGAATAGTAACAATAGTTAGTTTTGTTGGTGATACAAATAAAAATGAACAGTTGTTGGTAAGAGGTGCAACAAACACCGGTATTTCGGTGTCGTTTTCCAACGGTAGCACTTCTCGAGAAAAACCTTGCCATACGCCTTCAACATTAGACCATAAAAACAAATTTATAGTCAACCGTCTAGTCTCCGTGAATATCAAAGTAAATAACATGTCTGTTTGTACTGTGGCATTTGGCTCTATAAAACAAGCATCAATAAGAAACCCGTCCATTGGAATATTAATGTGGTTTCTTAATACCGTGCCACCAGTGGAGCTTTGTGTCATGTATAATCTGAATGATCGCGAGCTAGAAAAAGCTACTGTAGAAAGTCCCGAGGGTGACGATTTAAGTAAAGATCCACATGATTCTAACCCAGGTGTAGGTTGATCGCTTCCTGTATCCCACCACTGTATCACAAATGGTTTAAAAATGGAATTTCCTTCACCATTGTCTACATTATGATTGGTTTGAAACTCATAACTGTTGTCTTTATAATATCTGGGCACATAATACAATCGGATAAGGAGCAAGAACCCAGATTTTAATGAAATGAATAAATGATGCTCGTCCTCATTGGTACTTGATTTGACAACACATGATGATCTAATAGCTGACTTTGTAGAAAACTCTATCCCATCAACTACAATAGATGTGTGTTTGACAATTACTTCGACTGTTTTAAACTGTGGTGTTATTTGCTGAGACTGTTCGGGTAATGTGACAGTAGTGTCATTAGACACACCAAATAACAATTGATCATCATCATCGTCGCTATCACCGAAGGCATCTAATTGCGAATCCTCTTCCTGAGGGATAAGGGTCTGAAACTCTTCGTCATTAAATGACTCACTAGATACACCCTTGAATGGTTTATTGATCCGGACTTTAAAGTCAGTTATAATATTAGTGATGATTGGTGAATGTAGTAGGGTCTGCTTGACTAATACTTTCTTCACTTCTTTTTCGGGTTTATTGTCATACAAATCTAGTGATATAAACCGGTACTTTTCATTTTCAATATCCATTTTATCTGTCTCCATAGTTTAGGAGACCAACCAGTATTCTTCGGAAATAAATCAATAGTATTGTTGTTGATATCGCTTCAAAAAAAATGCCATTGAGTAATTTTATTCTTTAAAAAATCATTTTCTGTACTTGATAGCGCGCAAATCATTGTTCGCTTATGTGTGTTACATTTTAATTTGATATTGTTCTTCTTCTTTATCTTCAATTAATATAATCAACTTTTATACAATTATGAAAGGTGTTAAAAAAATTAAAAAATTATACAACTATTATGCTATTGGATTAATTATATCATTGTTTAGTTTTGTCTCAGGGATGGAATTGTATTCATACTTGAGTGTTCGCCAAACAAGTTTATTTGCAACATTGTATCGTGAACCCACCAAATTCGATATTAATCTATTAAAATCAACCAACTATTTAGGTGCAATAGGTAATTATTAATACCAATAAAGATATACAAGGTTTATTTATCTTATTTTTGATTCTAACTTTTTTTTTTCTTTCCCTGACAGCCGGAAGTGTGATTGGTGGTGAAATATCAGAACATTTTGGATTTATCAGATCAATGGAAAGCTTATCAGTTATATGGATTATAGGTATAATTTTTGCTTTCATTCTGGACACCATAACCATGTTGATTATTGGTAAAATTATTAATGGTATTGCAATTGGAATGGCATTTGTTACGATTCCCATATATCAGTACGAAATCATTCCTGTGCAAAACAGAGGTAGGATTTTATCAATATTTATATTTAGTTGTGCTTTGGGAAATTTGTTCATTTATGTTATCCGTTTGATATCAGAAAGATTTCTTAACGAATCGAAATACTCTAGGTTATTCTGGGCTATTGAAGTGATCCCACTTGTTTTTGCTGCTACATTTATCGCATTCATACCAGAGTCGCCCAAGTGGTTAGCGGCAAATTGTGAATGGACTTCTGCCGCTGATGTTTTAGAACTGATAGAGGTTAAAAACTCTTCTATATTGAAACGTCGCAAAACAAAAGAGGATAGAATTAGATTAGGTGATAAACATTATGTGATTAAAAAGTATTCAACAGGTGTTTGTATCAAGAGTTGCTCAATTAATGGATTATTTGGGAAAAAATATATCAAGGAGGTGTGTAGAGGTATTTTATTGTTGTTTTTCGTTGATTTCACTTCTACTAGCAAGATTTTGGAGAGTTTGGATTACATTTGTCAGTCATGTCAAATCATGGGTGAAAGTTTGAAAACAGTTACGATTTTCCTGCTATTGATGCGAGTTTTGTTTGCAACTGCGCCAATTTTAATAATTGATATGATGAGAAGAAAGGATGTCCTTGTTTTTGGTATGTTTTTGACAACGATTGTCATCATTAGCTATATGATTTTATTTCTTGGGTTTTCTATACCTATTCCTAAAAGCGAACAGCCAAGTTTGGATTGGGCTATGAGAGTTGTTTTCTACCCAGAAAAGGCGTCTGTGGTGTTAGCATTAACAGTGTTTCTAGATGTTGTTTACTATTCAATGCTAGTACCAACGTGTTGGTTGTACATTATAGAAACTTTTTCAACCAGTTCGAGAATAAAAGGCTGGGTTGTGATCATGAGTTTGCATTGGTTATTTGAAGCATGTACTTCTTTGTCTTTTTCATTTTTAATGGAGGAACTCAATGGTTGGTTATTTTTAATTATTTCATTTATATGTTTGGGTGGGTTGTTTTTCACAACACAATTAGAAGAAACAAAGGGTAAATTTGAATTTGATCCCGAGTTCATTATGAAGGAGAGCCAATATGAGCTTAGTGACGACAAAACGCTATCTGCACAACCAGCCAACTTGAAATGTTTTGATGAAAGCTCATCTTCTAATTATGTCAGTTCAAGGGGAAGCAAAAATATTAGAAATTTAACTGTACCCCAAGATTCAAATATAAAAGGTAAACCTTTCAATTCCTTCAAAAAAAGTGTCAAAGAAAGCAATATTAGTAAACCAATTATGAATCCTTGGGAAACCCCATATGGTAGCATGGAGAGTTTTCTTAATAATGAAAAATTGAATCAACAACCAGCAAATGCTTCTAATGGCAATGTTACTGTAACCAAAAAATTAGCTGATGCTTATAACCGATTGTGAAACTCACTGATTGTATATATCCTCTATAATATAGCTAGATAGTGCTAATGTCTAAAACAGATTAATTCCAACACTTCAATGCTTGAGAACAAATTATCGTGTACCTTTTACAAAGTTTTTTATTGAATTGTCGGAAGTAAAAATGTGTTGAATCCAAATTAGAGAAGGGGAAAAATACAAACACAGTGTTTGTTCTAGTTACAACAACAACTACACTATTTTAATATGTCTCAACCATATACCAAGCTAAAGGACTCTCAAGTATGTTATTGCAAATGTATCTTGTCTAATTGCAAGGAAAAAGTAGCAATAAATTGAAATTGAGAAAATACTAACATGATTTGATTTTAGGGTGATTTATTAGGTGACGATTACATTCAACCAGATGGTATGTATCCTTAAATGCAACAATTAATTGCATGGGGTTTAAGTTTCAATTTTAGATAAACTTCTTACTAACATATTTGATAGAAACGCCAATAGATTCCACAAACACATTTGAGTCCTCTACAAACCAACAACAGCAACAACCGTTGCAACCACAATCTTCAAGTAATGCTCAACAGTCCACAAAATCACATATATTTCAAATAAATTTCTATCGTTCATTTTTCGATTTAGATAGTGATGTATTTTATGTCAAATTGCAAAAGGCATTAAATCCATTCTCACAAGCAAATGAAGGTGATGATCAAAGACAATATCCCCATGAATTATATGGATTTGTTTGGATTACAGGGACATTGATTTTTCTCATGTTTGTGAGTTCAACGGGGTCAAATCTTTTGAATCAATGGCTACGTGGTGATGATACATCTAAACCGTACTCTTATGATTTCAGTTTATTAATCAAATCAATTTCTTTATTTTATGGATATAATTTCATTGTTCCATTTTTGTTATGGGCAATAACAACGTATTATAACAAATTTCCTCATCCTATTGATTTAGTGAAAACCGTCTCGATATATGGATACACCAATGTATTATGGGTGCCAATAACCATTATTAATCTACTCATAGTTTTCATAAATAGTGATATTTTGAAATGGGTCTTTGTTGGTGTTTTTGGTGCTATCACTGGATTCAGTAATTTGAATAAAATCAGCCCTATAGTAAAGAAGAATTGCTTGATTCTTAATGAATCAGGTAAATTGTATTATATTATACTTGGTTTGTTGGCAGTGGTACATTTATCATTTACCGTAGTGGTTAAGATTAGTTTTTTCTCTTAAAGATAGTGAAATATATATTGAATTGACTTTTTTATACAAAGAGCAGAAAATGGTGATAATAGTATATACTTCTAGCAAGCTAAAATACTTTGTAGATGTGAGTCAGGTAAATTTTTTTCAATCACTATAACAGCCATGCGATGGTTACGAAAAAAAGAATTGATTATGCAAGGCACAAACCACCACCCTCTTACAAAAAGATTTTATAATAACAAGAATATTTTATTGATATATATATATAAATAAATATATAAATTAAACAGAACTCATAACTTCATAAAGATATTAATATTAATTCATTGAACAAATTATCTTTTTTTCTATAATTTTAAACCAAAATACAAATTAACCCAAGCAAAACAATTTTATAAGCGACGAAACACTCGATATCTATTTTCTAATGGCAAATCCAAAGATTTCACCCAAGAATGAACCTTCAAATTTACTTTCGTATTTGATAGAATTATTTCTAATTTCTTGCATTATTTGTTGTTCTTTTTGAGCAGCAGTCAATTTAATTGGTTGTTGTTGTGGTTGTGAAATAGAAGCAGCCATTTTATTTAGATAGTATTATTATTGTTGTGATGTGATGTGATTAAAATGTAGAATATTCTATGTGAATAAAGCAAATATGATAATCAGTAATTGATAAGTGATTAAAATAAAAAAAACTTTAGAACATAAATTGGAAATTCAAATGGTTATTTATATTCTTCAAAATTATCCACTTGAAAGTGAAAGTGAAAAGAAAACTTTTCATGTCTAAAACAATTACTCATAATTTTATGCCTTCGGATTAATGGATCGGAGGGGAGGAGAGCCGTTTTCCTGCATATTACTATGCAGCCTGGTTCAGTTCCATTCACGCGTGTAAACTCCGTTGCTGGGTCGCTGGCGTGCAGCCATTGTTGTTTTTATTATCAACTAAAGCGAATGAGAGAGTGTGACAAAAATTCGCGCGCAAGGTTTTTCCGATTGGCGAGTATTCTCATATTACTAAAACGAGTAAATACCGCTATAACTCCATTGCAAAAAAGTTGGAGTTCCTTTCTTCCTTTACACTAAAGATACAGCCCATCATGGAACGATATTTTCCGATAAATGTCTAAAAATAAATAAATGATTTTCCTCTTGTCCTTATAGAGTGTCATTTACATTAGTAGAGCATAATAGCAAGTATTGTTTAAAAAATTGAAATTCTGCTTGAGCTTTAATTCTCCACTTTTCCAAAATCCTTTGCTAGTAGTCCAACCTCCTTACTATTCGGTGTGTTGCTCTGCAGTATGCATAATACCGCTATCTACTCTTTACTGCCCATTGAGTTATGTTGTTCGCAGTTAAGAAAGTTGGTCATCATCAACAACAACAGCTTGTTAGAAAAAGAAATTCACCAGCAAAAAAAATACCGCAAATTGAAATGCGAGAATTTCGAATTTACTCGGAACAGCGGAAGTTGTAGACTATGTACTCTTTCTCTTTGTTGTACTATTCTTTTGAATTGTGGCTAATACTTGTTATATTCAACTGATCTTAAAACAAAAATTAAAGAAAGAAATCGTAGTCTTTTCAGGATTAATATTTGGTTACGTGATTATGTTGTTGTCATCAACTTTACTTTCTTTAGTTCGATAAACCTTCTGTTTGAACATTTAATGAAGTGTAATAATAGTGGATTGTTCTAGTATGTGGGGATAAGTATTTATCATGACGAATCAAACAAACTATCATTTGACTGCGTTTCTTTTTTTCTTAAAAATTTAGCAACAATTGTTTGAGAAAAAGATTTGCTATAATATTCTTTACTAACTTAACTTCTGATGTGACCAGAAATATCACTATTGGGGAAGCTAAGCACAGAAACATAAATCTGATATATACAAGCAAACTCCAGAATTTTGTCGATACATCTCATACACCAAAATCCGAGACTTCTGATAACAAAAAATGTGGAGAATGTAAACAAAACCTTATCTCCTCCATCTTTATTTTCTGGCCACAAATGATCAATCGGCATTTAGCTAAACGAACAGTACTGGGGTTATACTGTTTCAACTATCTGAATAATCAGACTGTGCTTTTGCACCCACAATTGGTCAAAACATAATCTTCTAACAATTGCTACATCCAGCATGAATAGTCAACAGTTTAAGTGCATATGCCAAACTTACTACAGAATTGAATTGACTTGTTTTTGTAATATTATTTAGCTTATCATTTTTGCCAAATAATCCTTCATCCGTAAAAAAGAGAATACCTGCTAAGTAGATAAGAGCATAACTTGACTCAAATATATATTAAAGTATTTACTTTGTAATTCTATTTATTGATTCATAAAGAATTTCTAACACTTTATTAATTCCATTCCGAAATATCAAAATCTAGTACCATCAAACAATAACACTGCTATCAATTACCCACCTCCACCACAACCACCACCTCCACCACCACAGCCACCTCCACCACCACAGCCACCGCCACTACTACTGCCACCTCCACAGCCACCACCACCACTACTATTACCACCACCACCACCACTACTGGCACCGCAGCTTCCACCAGTACTATTACCTTGTCCATCTCTACTACCACCCGTACATAAACCACCACAATTACCATAGGAACTCGAAGCATTGACAATAGAACAGCAGAGAGTATTAGCATACAATGCATACATCCCTGAATCTACTGGAACGCCAGGTAATATAACAAACAAGGAAGAATTAGGAAGGTAATAATAATGGGAATTGTGCCTATCTTTTTCCAACGAAGATGCAGTAATTGATTTTCTTCTTTTCATTTGTGCTTGTGATGTTGGCAATTTAATAGAATTATGGGTACTGATATGTGAAAACCCTTCATCTTTACTGAATAATGGATTGTTAATGATTGCTGGTTCCTCTGGTTGTGATTGTTTATTACCAGATTTCAATAATATTGAGAATTTGCTAGCAGCAGCCATGCGTCGCACAACACAAGGATGACAATAGCAAACTGAATATTCCTGTTTGAATAACTTGCGATACATTTTACAGGTGTATTCATAACCATCGTCCAATTTATTTTCATCAACAGTATCATCATGATCAATCCCCGTATGACACGGTGATTCCAAACAATCTTTGAAATAACCATAATTCCATAATTGATGAGTGTGCCACATAAGATCGATATCTAAAGTAGGGACAAGCATTCGTTTCAAGTCACTGGACGTCAACATGTGAAAAAAATTTACATACCTCGTTAAAGATTCTGATAATGTTTGATAAATGAATGGTGAATGTAGCCAATTGAGCGTTGTATTCATTTTTTCAACAAATCGTTCTTGTCGTAACACACACCCCACCAAATCTTCACCAATTTCAATACCCCCACGAACTGTAAAATAAATCAAATTGAATTGAAGATAATTTCTTAACAAAAGATTTTTGAGTCGCTTATCATCACTAGGCAAGGATGAAATTGATTTGATCAAGTCTGCCAACAGCATTTCCTTATACATATTAAGCTGCAAGTTATTCCATCTATTTTTCACATAAGATTTAACACTCGAACTTGCAAGGTAAGGACTACGTCTAATAGAAATTACCCTTGAAATGATCGAAGAAAAATACTTATACGCATGTGACAACTCAGTATCACCATGAACATCATGGTATAATTGAAGTTTTCTCAATTGGTCATGATTCCAAACTGGCGTAAGCAAGCAAATGCATTCTACCTGGAAATGTGGGTTGTTTCTGATTTGCTCGTCAATGTCTTCTATCGAGTATGCTTCAAATCCTGGATCAGCAAATCCAGTTTCCAGTGTTGTCAGAAGTGGTACCAGATACAACGTTAATGGTTTTTGACACCGTGGACAATAAATTTTGACTTTCTTATCAGTAATCCTAACAGCCAGTAAGTCGTCAATGGGATCAAAAATCAAATCATTGGGATCATTGGTGAAAGGTTGCAACAAACTTGAGTAATTTTCTCGATAAATCTCTGGTACATTAAATTCAAAAGTAGTATTGTCAATACAGCCATGGATTCTATCCAACGGTAATGGATATTTGGCAAACACAATAAAATCAGTTCTGGTAAATGAATCGTAGAAAGTTTTCGGATTCAATAAAAATGCATGCCATACCATAATCACATCCAAAGGAGGCATGATCTGACTCATCATACTTTCGAACTTTTTATTCTTTATGACCTTAAAAAAAGTATCTTCTCTGACAACAGTCGACACTGTACCGCAACAATGGTTCCTCAACGCTGAAACAAATATAATAAATCGCCTTACTGCGTTGGTAAGAAACACTTGCCAGTATTTGTGTTGAGCCGGTTCAAGGTCTTTGATTACTTTGGAAGTACCAAGAACTTTTGCCTTCAATGCACCAAAAGCTTTCAATAATTTCAAATGGGCCACAACATCAGCAATCGTTGGTAAACCTTTGGAGTTGATTTGGGTGACCTTGTCTCGTTGAATTGAAGGGTATTCGTGTTGAATGGAATAATTATAACTTTGAAAAGCAGTGGGGTCAGATTGCTCAAGAATAGCAATATAATCTAATGCCTGATTATATCTCGGTGGATCCATGCTTATATCAATCTAGTTGAGAGTGCTAGTTCGATAATGAAAAGTGAAACTCCCATGAAAAAGGAAGTCTTAATCCAATATTTATAATACATTCTTGAACCAAAATAAAACATCAGTTCTTGGCTTGGCATTCTGGGAAAACTTACTTTAGTTGAAGATCATTTTTGTCTAAAGTTTATTCTTTGCTAGTGATGGGTAGTTTATAGTTTATGCTTATATAAGCAATGAAGTTCGTATGTGAATGAGGGGGGTTCAATTGTATAAAAGATTAATTCTTTGACTTGTGATTTGGTTTTTTTTTTCGATTTACGAAGTTTTTGATTTTATTGATTAGGTAACCTTAATGCTACCACGTGTACAAGAAACCAAGCAATTCAAGTATTTCCCATCAATTTTACTCAACAACGATAATCTTTCTGAGGTGATTGAACCTATTATGTAATGAAGTGTTTGCGACTACAGCCAATTGTGGCAGTTGTATAAGAAACTTATTTCTTAACTGGATATTTTTTTTTCTGGATTATTGGTGGTCCAGCATGTTTACGGCCAGACCCTATCTTAGCAACCACAAATTGATTAAGAACTGAGAGGATGAAATTACAATCCTATGTAGTCGTTCCAAAACTGATAATAACAATTTAAACATTCATTCATAAGTACTATGTAAACATAAAAACCAATCTTTGTATAACAACTAGTCAAATCACTTTTTACTTCTTGTACGACGTGGTTTGTTGATTATATTGCTGGTACTAATACCTTCCAGCATCTTTTTTGATGTTTTGGGCTTTGTAATCTTTTTGGTTTGCTTTTGCTTTGGAGTCTGCTTTTGCTTCTTTGTTGAATTTGGTTTTTGCTTTTGTTTTGCAACTGGTTTTTGATTCAGATTTTCTTCTTCTTTCTTAGGATTTGCTTGTTCTTTCTCTGCTTTCCATTCTTCCCTTAATTGATCTAAAGTTTTAAACACAGGTCCAGTTCTGTAATTTTCTTCTAAATCATCTTCCCAACCAATTTCCGACTCACTGCTTTCCAGATCTGTTTGAACATAATTCTGTAAACTAGAGGTTGCCACAACATACCATTTTTTATCATTATATATTTCAGGAATTGTATCAATTTCATCAATCATTAATGGTGACAATTTCAACATTTTATCAACATCAAAATCAATTAATCCACAGTCTTTCCAAGCTTGAACCAATTTTTCTCTGGTCATTTCCAATTTTCTAACTTGATCATATCGAGATAAGAACAATTTTTGTTTGAGAGGTGTAGGAGAACGTAAAAAAGTCTTCAATCCTTTCAATTTTGTTTGATATAGAGGTAAAACTGGACCCAACTCTCCCAAATGAAATGGGGGTAACAATGTTGTACAATTTCTGGGTAAAAACAATGGAATAACACCTTTTTCTTTGCATTTGCTAGTAAATGGCACTTCATGAATATAGTCATTATTATTCCTTAATAATAAGATTGCGTGGGATATATTATTTTCGTTTAAAAAGGGGAAAAATATATCACACAACCAGGAGCTCACTAATCGATCATCCATCCGTCCATTTGGTGTAGATGAATAGTACCAATTGGGTAAGTCATCACTCAAAATTTTTTTTCCAGAAGTCCGACCTTTAAATACAAACAATGGTGGTAATATCAAGGTACCCATGAGATTTGCGACTTCAATCACTGTACATGTATCTCTACCTTCTGGAGACTTGACATAGCCTCTAGTGTCTGCGTATGCTTGGGTAATTTTAGGCTTTTCGGCCTTTCCCATAGCATACGTGATTTGATTTAAATAAAAGACACTTTTTGTTTCAATTTTCTTTTCTTCGACAATCACCGCAATTTCGTTAAAAAATGAATTGATTTTGCATTGAGCAGTATATTCAGTAGTTTCTCTTGAGTACATTTTTTTGTTAAAGATGCAAACTTCTGGATGTCTAGTTTTGAAATCTTGAAACCAGCGACGACGGTATTCTTTCCAAGTACTTTTACCTATGATTAACAATTCCTTTGCATGTTCGATAACTTCTTCACAAGTTGCTGGATCGTTCATATCTTCTTGGGCAAGAATCCATTCAACGATTTCTTTCTCCACAGTTGGGCTAAATATATGCCACTTGGAATTGACTAATTTATCTGGTGATCTATTGGTAATTTCCAAAAGTAACCAATCTAAACAGACATTAAAATTGCAAGCTGCTTCCTGAAGACTAGCAACTTTACCTGATTTTACATCGTCAATGGCCAGCTTAACGGCAGGCATATATGACATTGGAGGTGAAATTCGATTTGCGGACATGTTGTTGTTACAATGGCGTTAATTAAAGAAACCAAAAAAGAAAAAAAGAGCAATACCACACAAAAGAGAGAAAACAGATCTAAATACTATTAGCTTCCAATTAGCGCTTTCAAATGTTAACTAAATTTTCGTTTAATGCAGTCATTACAATAATTGAATCGAATATGTATACATGAATGACTCTGGTATAATTTCGGTATTCATAATTGAAAAGTCAGGCAATGAAAAACTCATATTTAATGATTGCTATTGATTTGCTTGTTGTTGTCTACATTTATCTCTGGGTGTCTGTTTTATTTTTTTGGGTTCGCTCTATATATTAGAATAATGTGGGGCAGAATTGGGGGGGGGGAAGAACTGTCTGTACCCAGAGACTACAAAAACCATTTTCGCGTTCTGTAAACATTCACCACCAGTCATTCCACCTTCTGTTTTCTTCTTTTACTCTACAAAATCATTAATGATGCAATATACACCAGAAGATAGGCAAAAAGCTATTGATGAATATATATCCAATTCGGGTTTGCTGTATCGGCAGTTGAGTGAAAAATACCATGTTCCAGTTACTACAATTAGAGATGGTGTTCATGGAGCTAAACAACCAGCAATTTGTCATGAAAATCAACAATGCTTAACCAATGATCAAGAAGAAATACTCGCTGATTGGATTATAGAGCTCATTGAGCAAGATGAGCCACCTACTCACCAATTAATATTGGAAACAGCTAAAGATCTTGCTAGATGCACCGAAAGAGATCCTCCCACAAATGTGGAGTGGGTTCGAAGATTCTTAAAACGCACTAAACTTGATTGTTTCGAGAATGTTCAACTTCGTGTCTTTGCTAAGAGAAGGGCCATTGAAGAAGAAGTAATTTGTGATTGGTTTGATCTTTTTAAGAAAATTTGTGAGAAACGGGGAATAAAAAGAGAAAACATTTACAGTTTTGATGAAATCAGTATTCAAATAGGGAGAAATACCAATGAATATGTCAATTTTGCTAATGACAAGAAACGGAATTCTGTAACCGAGAATTGCAACAAGGAAATGGCTACGGTAATTGAAGCAGTTAGTGCTAATGGAGTTAGTATTCGACCGGTTGTTATTTTCAAAAGTGAATATCGTATGACCAACAGGGTTCTTTCAAATCAGCGACCAAAATGGTTTTATACAAATTCTAATAGTGGATGGACAAGTAATTATATTGCTCTTGCTTGGCTCAAGGAGGTATTTATTCCCCAGACACAACCAGATAATCCTGATGAAATCAGATTGTTAATATGTGATGGAAACAGCTCACACGCTGATGACTTATTTATGAAAACATGTATCGAAAATAAAATTAATGCCCTTTATCTTCCTACTTATTCTCCATATCTTACAAAACTGATGGGTCTCATATGTTTTGACAAACTAAAGAAAACATACAAAAAATTGGTCAGTGATCAACAACAAAAGAATGGAATATATGAGATAACAAAAGATGAGTTTCTCAAGATTTACGAAATGGCCAGAAATTATGAGATGTCAAAACAAAATATTGAAAGTGCTTGGGAAGTAGCAGGGTTATTTCCATTCTGTCCAAATAAAGTTTTAAAATCTTCCTCGACTATTGACAAGGAAAATTCTGAAGAAAATGCAATAGAAGGGAAATCAAGAGTATCCACAGATGCTAATGTAAGTCCAAGAAGAAAATTTATGAGACAATTTAATTTATCACCAAGCAAATATCAAAGTCCTCGTTATAAAAACAAAAAAATGATAGGCTATAATGATGCTTACAAGGTTATTAAAGGTCTCGTAACACAACTTGAAACGAAAAATAAAAAAATCAAGCAACTTCGATTAGAATTACACCATGGCGTTGATATTGATATTGATAATTAAATGGTTCAAGACCCTATAGTGGCCATTTCAGCCTGTTCTTGTATATTCAAATAGTGCTTAATTCGTAAAATATACATCATTTGGATATCAACTCAAAGGTATTCTGCGATTCTATTTACACAGAACTTTGGGATATCTTTTTCTTTAACAACTATCTTACTTTACGGTTTATTCGTACAATTGTTAAATTCATTCGAGAAATTCCTTCTTATTATCAGTTTTCTCCTAATTATGTTCGAGTTTGTAAGAAACGTTTATACTTTTCTTATCATTTGCCCTATCTTCACGCTTACCTAATCAATAAAATCAAAAAACTTCGTAAAACAAAAAAAAAGCGACCAAATTGTGAGAATCAAAAGAATTAATCTTTCATACAATTGAACCCCCCTCATTCACATACGAACTTCATTGCTTATATAAGCATAA
>OKKB01000095.1_pt1 | contig 57890 bp, 33 predicted proteins | sample 1613931 | NCBI WGS metagenome assembly OKKB01 (sample SAMN04436893, study PRJEB24849) | human gut metagenome | biome: human gut; feature: NICU; material: stool | host: Homo sapiens | place: USA: Saint Louis, MO | collected 2012-02-08
TTCAGCATGTGTATTCTGCAGAGTCTTGTATTACTTTCACAGTTTACACGAGCTTAAAAATTGTGACCTCAGATCATTTGCTAGTTTCAGTTATTTCATTAGTCGATGTAGTGTACGTAAATTCATTGTCAAAATAGGAACTTTCAGGACAAAAAGGATCCTAGACATGGTTGGTATTAAAAGTGTTTTGTTATTCAAGGCCAATTAATTGGATTCTGACTCCAAGTCTTCAAAAGTTCATCTTGTATCTATGGAAGAAGTAAATTCATTTCTGGGTATTGATCCACCCGTTAAAGGAAAAAGAAAAAGAAAAATCATAATTCAAAGCTTATTTTGGGAAGTTTTTATAATAAAAACTTTGTTACCACACTACACCATCTAAACAGAAGTTCACCAAACCAAAAATAAAATGTAAAAAATTCTAATAAATGAACGACCACTTATTTGTTCGCATACATAGGTATGCGAAACAGAGCTGGGACGTCGTATGATCCGCAATATATCTAACAATAGATGTAGGTATTAATGCACAAAGTACAAAAATACAATACAAGATATTATAAATATAAAAAGAAAGTTTATTAAACAGAATAAAACTACTCAGTAATTAAATATAGACGCTGATAATATGTTTTAGTCTTATCAGCTGCAATCTTTAACGTAGAGTGTTCCAAACTGACCTCTTAAAACCTCAAATTTCTAAAAAGAAAGAAAAAAAGAAAAGTTTTCTGATGAAAGATTTTCACTGCTCGTCGTGGACAACGTCAGAAGATTTCTGCTAGAATTGTCGTGTAAAATGCTCACTACTTTACTCCACAGCAAACTCAAATTCATTCAGCTGGCCCACTAGCAGAACAGCATTATTCAGTCTTATTGGCAATGAACTTAGCTTTTCCATACAGAAACCAGCAAATAATCACTGCTAAAATAACGCCTCCATAAACTGCAGATACATAATTCATGTTGGTATTTGTAACTGGTCTCACATAAGGAAACGAAAGAAAGACCAAACAGAATATGGTCCACAAGATAGTCAAAATATTGGCGATATACCCAAGTTTGCCACACCAGAATGGGCCATGAGCAAAACCTTTGTTTCTTACTCTCAAAAGAAGTATAGCAGGAATAGAATAGGATATCAACAAAAGACAGATACATGCAGTGATAATGGCGTTGAAGGCGGTGGTAGAACCCACATAAATACATCCGATGATAGCAACTAAAAAGGTCGAAAAGAAATGGGCATTCACAGGAAGCTTAGTACGAGGATGGATTTGCTTTAAATATTTGGAACCAGGAAGTGCTTCTGATCCGGCCAATGTCCAACAAACTCTTGCCTGCCAGGCGTGAGCCGAGATATTACAAACGATACCAGTCAAAATAGTGAGGACTTCGAGGAAGATAGCAGCACTTTTATTTTTAGTTGATTGATAGAAAATAGTCAAAAGGGGCAAGGTGGACTCGACAACCTCGGACACATCAGTGGCACAGAAGAAAATAGCCACAGAATAGGCAAATGCAGTAAGGAAACCCAAAGCAACGGTACATATAACAGCTCGAGGAATAAGCACTTTTCCTGCCTTTACGCCCAAGTCATCTACCATATGGACTGCGGAGTCCAAACCAGCAAAACACCAAATAGGACTAATCAAGCCAATTATAAAGGATAATGCCTTATTATTCCATCCAGTGATATTGGTATAATCGCTAAATACAAAATTTCCCAGATTGTATCTTCCCGATGAACATGCAAGGCAAGTTATCATAGTCACCACAAATCCAATAAGTGAGATCCAAAGGCCAGATGTAACGATATGCGGCAAGTACCTACCCCAAATATTAAAAACTGAAAGTGCCAAGTTTATCGCTTCAAAGGTAACAAATGAGTGCCATCTTTTGATTTCAAATGATGGGTTGTTGAGCACGTACAGAGAAAGAATTGAGTTTGCGAGGGAAGAACTGACCGACGCACAGGTGAAAACGCATCCAAAGTAACTGAACAAAGCGGTGATGAACGCAAGTATTTTTCTGTACCGTTCAGGTGCCAACTGGAGCGTCCAGTAATACTGACCGGCAGGGTTTGTGTAAGCGGAAATCAATTCCCCCAAAGTAACAGCAACACATAAACTGAAGAAGCCTGCAATTATCAAACCATAAATAATAATGATTGCACCACCTGAACCAATACTTGTACCGAAAGAAGCCGAGACTCCTACCCAAGAACAAGTCAATGAGAAACTGACAGCGAAAAGTGACCACCACCCAAAATTCTTTTCTAATGATGGTTCAGCTTGCGACTCTTTACTGTCAACGCTATGTTCCAAACTTTCAGCTTTGTTTTCATACTTGGTATCCATTTTCAAATTAATGAGAGAAAAGAAAATTGAAAGAGAAGTTAAAAAAATCTTACTCAAGGAGGTTTATATAAGTTTTGAACTCATGCAAAATGCATGGCTCAGTTCGGCTAATACATAGTTGCAAAACTCAACAAAAAAATTTTCCATATTGTTAATGTGACTACGAGTCATTGGGCATACAACGAAAAAAAAAAAACGAGTCGTCAAATCTGCATGATTCAAATTTATTTTTCTATAGAATCTAAACTGGGCACGTAGCTAAAAAGGCTCTCAATCTCATTCAGTTTAGAATGAGGGATGTTCGCAATAATCTTAATTCCTTTGGAAAATCTTTTGATTGCTTCAGCGTTATCCGTGTTGATTGGTCCATTCATGACTACATATACTTTATGTATACCACGGTTCTTCAAATGCTCTAAACTCAACAAAGTGTGATTGATGGTACCCAATCCACTCCGAGCTACTAAAATGACCGGTATATCAAAGTGCAAAATCAAATCCGTAGTAATCTCCGTTTCATTGATTGGAACATATAAGCCCCCTGCACCTTCGATGATCAATGGCCTTGAGCTATTCAAGAATTTTGCTGGAATCGCAATTTCGTTAACTTTTGTTTGTGGTTTATTTTCCTTTATTGCTGCCCTCCATGGAGACAAAGGAATGTTGAGCTCAATCTGTGGTCTCTCAAATCGATCTTCCAGTAAATTGGTCAATTTTTGCACCGTCTCGGTATCTCCTTGACATGATTCTAATCCTGTTTGAATGGGCTTCCAATAATTAGCGTCCCAAGCTTTAGTGAGTAAAGCAGATATGAACGTCTTTCCAACATCAGTATCTGTACCTGTGATAAATACTGCTCTCATTTCTATTTCTTAAGCACACCAAAAAGAATATTTAGTGATTTAAATGTAAACAAAGCAATTATAAACAACACGAATACATTTTTTTAAAAAAAATTTTTTTATAGAGCATTGTGCAAATTATTTATCTGTGTAACTTTGAGACCCTGACTCGTAGTCACTGTGCGACAATTGTTGGGTATTTGAAGTTACATATAAATTCCTTCAATTGCAAAAAAAAATCAAAAAAAAAGAAGATTTAACCAAGTTCAAAATGAGTCTGGTGAATCTAGAAGACAAAGATTTTGATAAGCAACATATATGGCATCCATATTCGTCTATGACAAAACCACTTCCATGTTATCATGTGAAATCAGCTTCGGGTGTTCGCCTACACCTTGACACGGGTCAATCATTGATCGATGGAATGTCTTCATGGTGGTGTGCAATTCATGGATACAACCACAAAGATTTGAATGATGCCTTGATAAAGCAAGTAAACATCATGTCACATGTGATGTTTGGTGGCATTACTCATGACCCGGCAATTCAATTGTGCAGACTTTTGGTTGAATTGACTAACCCCAAGTTGGAATGTGTCTTTTTGTGTGATAGTGGGTCTGTTTCGGTTGAAGTAGCCTTGAAGCAGGCCATTCAATATTGGGATTCTAAAGAACAACCCGAAAAGAAAAAGTTCTTGAGTATCAAGAGAGGTTACCATGGTGACACATTTGGTGCAATGTTTGTAAGTGATCCACAGAATTCAATGCATTCCATTTACACCAGCTATGGTCCAGATAATATATTTGCTGAAGCTCCACAAGTAGGATTTGGTGATGAATGGGATGAGACTGATATTGAAGACTTTAAGCAAAAAATCAAGAAACATCATAAGATTATCGCAGCCGTTATCTTAGAACCTGTTCTTCAAGGGGCAGGAGGGATGCGTACGTATCATCCTCAGTATTTGAAAAGAGTACGTGAACTTTGTGATAAGTACAATGTTTTGCTCGTGTTAGACGAGATAGCCACTGGCTTTGGAAGAACAGGCAAACTTTTTGCCCAGGAACATGCTGGTATCTGTCCTGATATCATGTGTGTTGGGAAAGCTATAACCGGAGGATACTTGACCTTGGCTGCGGTAATTTCAACAAGAAATGTCGCAAATGTCATCAGTGGTGGACGAACCGGTTGTTTCATGCACGGACCAACATTTATGGCAAATCCAGCAGCTTGTGCTGTAAGTGTTCGGAATTTAGAGATTATCAAAACTGGAGCCTGGGAAACTCAGGTCCATAACATCGAAAAGATATTACAAAAGAAGTTCAAACCATTAATGGAATCAGGTCACAGAAAGATTAAAGAGATCCGTGTACTTGGTGCGGTAGGCGTGATTGAAATGAACAATCAAATCGATGTTGCTTTGTATCAAAAGAGTTTTGTCGATTTAGGTGTTTGGGTTCGCCCTTTTGGAAAATTGTTGTATATAATGCCGCCATATATCATTAGTGAAGAGGATTTGAATCACCTTGTTGACTCTTTGATAAGTGTTGCTACAGATGACTCTCTTCCCTAAATGATAGTACCATTAAGCCTCTCTAATAAGTATATAATTTACTTCTGTCCACTATTTATATTACCAATCTCTCAAGAAATAGATCAGATATAAGCATTATTTCCAATTTTACTTGTGTTAAATTCCGTATACTTAGATTATTAAATAATACAGTAATTTAACCTGTCACATTCAGTCCGTCTGAGCAACATTTCTTGTATGTTGATCTGACTTGTGTGACACTTCTCCTTCCGTTTTATTATAAAGATTCATTATAAATCCCACTAGAGTGTGCATTTTGTTCCTTCTTCAGTTTGATATTCACCACGTTTTAAATTCAACTCAACAAACACAGGCATATCCACAAACATGTTTGGCTTGAGCCACACTGTATTGGTCCTCTTTTTTTTTGCCTTATACTGTTTGTTTACTGATGGTGTTTTACTTCAACGAAAATAGCAATTTGACCAACTACACAAAGCTACAACAAACAAAAATTTAGACAATAATGATCACAGAGCCTAGATAGTTGGTTCTGATTTAAAATATATTAATATTATTATCACGGAGTCTACCTACTTAGTGAAACTTTCCATTGGTTTCAAACCCCATTTCTTCAACATGGTGATATCTTCATCCCAACCATTACACATTGTAGTCAACATTCTCTTACCGGTGAAAATAGCATTGACCCCACTCATGAAACACAAGAACTGCTCGTGTTCCTTCATGGTGTATCGACCGGCGGCCAATCTAATGATGGATTCAGGCATAATCAATCTAGCAGTAGCAATAGTTCTCAAAATAGCATCAAATTCCAATTGTCTTTCCTTTGGGGCATTTTTCAACACTTCAACAATTGGAGTACCCTGGATTGGAACTAATCTGTTGATTGGCAATGATTCTGGGTGCGGACTCATGTTGGACAAAGTGTACAAAAACGAAACATGATCTTGTGCGGTTTCTCCCAATCCGAGAATACCACCGGTACAAGCTTTGATACCAACTTTTTGGACGTTTTTAATGGTTTCTAATCTTTCGTCGTATGTACGGGTGGTGACGACGTTTGGATAATGTTCTCTTGAAGTGTCAATGTTGTGGTTGTAGGCAGTCAAACCATTCTGTTTTAAAATTTCAGCCTGCTTTTCGTTGATCATCCCGAGAGTAACACAAGTTTCCAACTTCAACTCGTCGTTGATTTGTTTAACAACTTTACTGATTTTGTCTAAGGCAGACTTTCTTCCTTGCATATCTCTCCAAGCGGAACCAAGGCAAACTCTAGTACCACCTCGTGCTTTCGCATCTCTAGCAATGTCCATCACAGCATCCAAGTCGAGTTTTTCAGCTTGAACTCCAGTATCATGTTTCGATGATTGAGAACAGTAAGAACAGTTTTCGGTACATCCACCCTGCTTAATGTTAACAAGAGTACATAATTGGACTTCAGCAGGTTTTTGGTACTCACGATGTTTCAATTGAGCGTTGAAAATCAAATCCATCAATGGAGCATTGTAAATTTTGCTAATTTCATCTTTGGTCCAGTCAGATCTAGGTTTTGAAGATCTGGCTTTGGCCAAAGTATCAGCTTCATTAGATACTGTCATTGGCATTGGCTTGAACCCACTGGCTGTGGATGTAACTGTGGAGCCAAAAGCTCGTAAAGCTTTGGCGTTCATGGAGAAAAATCTTTTAACAGACATTGTATAAACGTTGAAGATTAAAGAAAAAAAAAACAGAAAGATTACGAATAATTTGTTTTTAATTGGTGGGTATGAGGTGTTGCGCAGTCGACTCAACAATTCTCTTTTGGTGCACAAAGTTGGTTTTATGGTCAACAATTACGGAGTACTGTCTGTAGTGATGTTGAATCTAAGACGGAAATGCCTCCTTTACATTTGTTTCTATTCTCTTAAAATACATATTCAATTGTGTGTTTTAATTGAAAATTTGTTCATCTTCATCTGATGATTGTGTAATCTTTGCGGGGGGGGGCGTGTCATGAACCAATCTCTTTGAGTCATAGGACGAGTCATCCTATTGTGACTCATGGCTCATCTTACTCTCTTACTACTCTCTTACTTCATCTGTTTACTATAAATATGTCTACTACTCCTCTATTTTATTACCTCGTTTACTATTTTTATTCAATATATGATCTTATCTTTAAATTTCTTTTGACAAATACAATCAACTTACAAAACAAAAGAAAAAAGACTAATAAAATAGAATTAATGAAAAAAAAAAAAGACTAATAAAAGAAAAAGAAAGAAGACTAACAAAAGAAAAAACAAACCGGAGAACCCTTCGCTGTAGAGGAATTTCCTAGCCGGATTGCACGACAATCCTGAGACGGAATTCGATCGTTGATGACCGTGGTGCGAGGTGAAAAGTTTTCGTAGAAATTTTGTTCTCTCTTTCAAACTGCTTTTAAGAAAATGAGGTTCAAGTGGTTTAAGTACGACGGTCACAAAGATTGCGACTTATGAGGACCGAACTGAGTTGAAATACAAAATCAAGATATAATTATATACCTTACTTGTCTATATTGTTTTATAATACATTCTTCAGATATTTAAATTCCTGTGTATCATCCTATAAAACAGACATACATTCAGTACATTTAATATACTGAGTGAGCTTGTATCTGTGACATTCAAGATATGTTTCGCGCACGCTGGCAGACAAACATTTGGTTGTAAAAAAAAAAATATTGAAGAACCTCATCACCAAGATGTTTGAAAAAAAAAAAATCAAATACTTAATCGCAAGCTTTTCAATTTATTGATTGTTTGAATTAATTGAATATAAACAAAAAAAAAAGAATCCAAATTCATTTGACATGTCAGTGGAAGTTAGAAAAAGACCAGCAGATAACTTCAGTCTGGCGTCGAAAAGAAGGGCAACCGTGCAATCCACTAATCCTAAAGACGGCAATGGCTTGTCTGAATGTTTCAAAACAGTTTCCACATCATTATATGTATCATTGGCACCAGTGCATTTACAAAACCCAATAAATGGTATTAAACAACAGCATTTAGATCCGTTAATAATGACGTATTTTACCAAGGCTAAAGGGATTGTCGTAGCATATTCAAATATCAAATTTTTGGAGAATAACTATGACAATGAAGATTCAGCTTATAGTCTTGCCAAGATAGAAGGAAGTTCGCCTTTTACATTTTTGTGGATTTCAGTGGACTTTTTATGCTGGTGTCCAGAAGTTGGTGACGTTTTGGAAGGTGACATATATATGCAAACCCCATCCCATATTGGTCTTTTAATATGCGATACATTTAATGCTAGTATAAAGAAATACAATATTCCCAACACATGGTCTTTTGTTCCCAATCAAATTGATGAGGTGTCTAGTGATGACAGAAAAACATTTGGACACTGGGTGGATGAATCTAAAACCAAAGTTGAAGGAAAATTACAGTTCACTATTAAAGCCATTCATACTACTGGTAGAATCGTTTCCGTTGAAGGTACATTAATTAGACCTGGTGAAGAAAGAAATGCTCAACCTGTTTATAAAGAAAGACTGGAAACAAAATCGACTGGTAAACATATGAAATTTGCCGATGATGAAGTGATCACCACCACTGAAATTGCGGAACCGGATGAAAATGACGAGTTACCAGCTTATATCAAGGATTCAGATGACGAAGATTCGGGAAGTGATGATAACAAAGTTGTTAATAACTCCGATTCAGATGAAGATAAAATTGAATCAGATTAGATCAATAGATAGACAACACAAATGTAAATTAAACAAAAAAAAAACGTGGAAAAAAAAAAAAAACGTCTTCTTGAATTTGCATTCGACACTCTATATATTAATTGAATACTATTTACATTTGAATAATAGAAAACGTTTCTTATTTCATGGCTTTATCGTCATTAATCATTCTCCACATTGCATCTTTTTCTCTATTTGTAGGTCTATCAAATTTCTTGCTGGGTTTTGAATACTTCCCACCCGAACCATAGAACAATCGATAAAGGAAAGATCCTCTTTTCCATCTATCTACACGTGATGTGGGCGGAATATGACGAGATAAACCAGTACCGGCTTTACTCAGATTACTCGTACCCATCATCGTTAATTTTTGCACTTTATGCAACTTTCTAAAATTTAACCATGTTATTGCCAACCCTTGCAATAATGATACCACTAATACCAAACCAAATCCCCAATTTGTTTCCTCAATATAATTCTTAAGATTCATTCCATAGAATGCTGGCACTAATGTAGCAACAGTGAATCCCAAAGTATAAACTGTTATTTTTAGTTCAAACAACATTAACGAGTTTCTATTGGCGTCGAGGATAATATTTACAATTTCTTCTGTTGCTTTGATATCACTCAATAAACTTCCCGCTTGTTGAACATATTCGTCACATTGGTTGTAATAACTTTCTAAAATCAGTTCAATTTCTTCATAATTCTCTTCTTCAGGCTCGAATCTTTTGAGGTCAGTCAAATACATTCCTGCCAAATCTTCGTCATTTTCTAACAATTCTTCCAATACATCACGAATTAAAATTGCTCGTTGGTGAAAACTCAGTAATTTTTTCAGACGGATTAATAATTCTTGAAGTTTTGCTCTGTCAACTTCATCTTCCAATTCTGCTAAAATAATCCCACATTGCTGTCGATGTAATTTGATTTCAGCTTCTAAATAACTAGTAACACTAACCAATATTGATTCTAATGCCCTAAATTCATAACAAACATTATTAGCTGGAGATTTTAATTTCAATTCCAAATCATACATGAAAATTCCCAACTTTGTTGCTACTTCGCTCTTGGATGTATCAAACACCATCACATTGTCTTTTTTTATAATTGCCTTGATATGTAAAAGATTGACTAATATTGCACTTGAAGGTCGAATCATAATCACCGGGACAACATCAATAGACGAAGTATCTATTTTCCTCAAATCTCTAGGAAACAAATGGTTTTCCTTAAGAAATTGCATTTTAGGGTACTTTCTGGATACGGCTGTGATATTACCTATTCGGTCAAAACTCGTGCATGAAACATACAAGTCATTAGGTGTTATCGGTTTAAGCTTGTTTAAAATTTCAGATTCAGCACTGTTGGAATATGAGCCCAAATTGTGAAGGATCGAGTTTTTCAGAGTTCTTTTGCTGTCTTGACTTCCGACATTGTTTGATTTATAACGACATCCTATTAGTGATGGTTTCGGTAGTTGTGCCAAAGAAAAAAACACACTATTTGATCGTATAGGAGCTAATAGTCGATGAATATGATACATTTGTCTTCTATGAATTTATCCTCAATATGATCTTGTTTTGTCTATATTGTCAAAAAAGCTGATTTGATACTTCTTGCATTTCTGAGGAAATTTTTTTTCTCCTTGCGTCCATTAACATTGATAAGATGGTTGAGCAAACAAATTGCTTGTAGTAACACCAAAACTATTTAAAAATCTGTACCAAGTTACGAGTCAATGGAAGAGACAATACTTCCAAATAAGAAGGGGTTTTTTTTTTTAATTTACCTGTCTTTGCTTTTGATTGTAAGTTACAAATTTTCAAATTATATATAAAAAAAAAATACTAATAATATTTGATGTTGAGAGGTAATACTAATAAAGGAAACACTCATCTTATATCAAGTTAATCAAAGAATTTTCTAGTGGTTGAAGGTCCAAATAATTCTAATCTAATAGCTGGCAAAGCTTCTTCGGATAAGATCTTCAATCTTTCTTCTAAAGTGTTATCAACCTCAATTTTACCTGAACCATTGACTACCACAATACCACCAGCGATATCTTTAGCTAAAAAGTTTTTGTCATCAATTGAAATTTCTACTTTAAACTTAGCCTTTTCTTCAAAGTTTTTAGCGGCTTCAGTTATGGCTTCTTTGGCAACATCAACATCTTGTTCTCTAACTTTGATACTAACTTTTGGTTCCATCAATGCCAACACACCTTCTTCAATCAAACCAACCAAAACTGGTTTATACTGCTTCTTGTCTTTGGTAATTTTCTTCAATTCAGCTTCAGCTTCATCAAAAATTTCATGCAACACTTCATCTTTAGTAGATAAAATTCTTAATCTAGTTTTATTCCCAATAGTAGACTTTGTAATTTGTTGAGCTAAGCTTGCTTTCTTTAATTTCTGTTCATATGTACTATCTATGGCTGCGGTTTCTGATCTCACAATGGATGCCTTTTCAATTTCATATTCTTCGTCGGCTTTCAATTTGATTTCCTTAGCCTTCTCCTTAGCTTCCTTCTCAATGAAGGCTTGCATTTTGGAGAGTTCCGATTTAACCTAGACAAAGCGGTTAGTAACATTATCACAAGGTCTAAAACACATATTCAATCTAATATCTAACATACCTGTTCGTCTGATAAAGCCATTGTTGTGTGTCTCAATTGTTGTATTAAATGAAATTGGTCTCGTCGAAACTGAATTGAATTGAAATTAAAATCTTATCGACAAAAAAAAAAATAATCCAACTTCTATTCAAATGTTTTGTAACAGTAACGAGAATTTACAAATTAGGAGTAAGAAGAAAATACAGTATTGGTAATGGTACACGACCAATACCATTACTAACGGCTGGTTAGTCACAACCACGCTGCCCTATACATCCATCCTACTCAATTCGTAGATGCAACATTCAAAATCATATCAAAAACAAAACCATATACTTTAGAATATGTAAACTTTTATAAATAAATAGATTATATAATCAGGTCTAATGCTTTTCTAGCCAACTCCACACCCAAGAAAGTAGCAGCATTTGCAGGGAACGATCTTGCTAATGCTGGACCAACCCCTGGGAAAAATGCTTTAATACCACCTTTGGCGTAAATGTTTTTTGTGGTTTGTAATATTGAGATTGGAACATTTGAAGATTGTTGTGTTGATTTGATAGTATCAATTGGGAAAACACCCAACCACATGGAAACACCAGCAAATCCACCGGCAGTCATAATTGCAAACAATGACAAGTCTTCACCAGGAGAAGATAATTCTTTCTTCAAATATTCATAGGTAGCAAAGTACAAGGCAGAACCAGGACCATCTCTTGCTAAAGTAGCAACTGAACCTTTGAAAATCGATCTAAGACCACCAGTTTTATACATTTCAGCAACCACGCCAGCCATTGACTTTGATTTATTTCCTTCTTGGATTTGCATCATAACTTTAACTCTCTCAAAAGGAGCAGCAACCAAAGTAGTTGGAATTGCACTAATAAACCCAGCAGTAGAAATTTCTTTGATTTCAAATTGGTCGATTGATTTACCAGTGTATGTTGAAACAAGTCTTTTACCAACATCGTAACCCCAGAAAGACACAGCAAACATTGGAGTAACTCCCAATAATGGTGGTAAAACCCCACGATAAAGACCAGTCAAACCATCTTTAGCAATTGTTTGCTTGACACATTGAACTGATGAGTTATACAAACCAGTTTGCAATCTCACTTTAACCAAATCGAAAGGATGACCAGTCAAAACGGCACATATACCACCAAAACCACCAGCGGCAAAGGATTTGACATTATCTGCCAAAGCTGAATCAACGTCGTCCATGTTTTCTGTTTTGTCTAAATTTTATGTTTATATCTATATCTATGAAAAATCAAAAGGGAAAATTGGTCTTTTTGAAAAAAAAAACGAGAATGAATTGAATATTTTCCTTTAAGAATTAACTTTAAAACTATTGAATGATAATTTTGTTGAAAGAAATAAAATGATAAATAATTTCAATAAAAAAAAAAATGAAAAAGAAGAAGAAAAAAAATTATCTGGGGGAAAATTTCTGGAGTTTATATTATAGAAAGGTTTTGTGGGTGAATTGTAGACATAGTATAACAACAGACAAAAATAATATAGAAAACAAAAAGATTCTTCAAAATTTTGGCCCTGGTTTTTTTTTTTTTCCAACAACAACCGAGGACAATATTATTTTTTCTTCACTAAATTATAAAAACAAAGCTAGGCAGCGTCCATCCTTTGTAAAAGTGTTTTCCTTTGTTTTGGTTTCTTTTTTTTTTATTATTATATATTGGCCAATCAAATCCCTTTATCATTTATCATAAATAATAGCTTTGCATATATATTGTTATGGTTTTGTTATATTGACTCCTAACATTATGCGTTTAGAGATCTTGGTCGGGAACTCCATAGTAGATCCCACAATCTTAGTGTCTGAAATTTTTTTTTTGTTCCCTTCGTCTTCTTTTGTAAGAACATGTCGTGTGAATAAGTAATTCACATGAAGTTTGAAATGTACTGAAAAGTACGAGGACTTGACAGGTTGGATATGCTACAGTATCAATTCGCATTTAGTTGCTAATTTGTTACACAATATCTTCTCAGATACATTTTAGATTGCTTGTCATCAGTTTTAGTCCCGCGGTTGTTTGAAGATAGGTGATATACTTCAACCGATGAGCTTTACAGAGATCTTGTCGGTAATCATAGATTTCCCCACTTGTTCTGTAATCGACGAAATTGAATTCTTACAAGCCAATCTAACATGAAAAATAACAACAGTTAATCTATACAACTCATACACATCATAACAACTTACTAAGATCCTTTAAATTATAATCTCTATTCAAATCATTTTTCAAATCATTCAATTGTCGTTTGTAATCGTGTTGATAAATATCTTTGTAGATTTTTCGTTTTATTTTATGCAATTGAAACTCCAAATCTTCTTGGTCTTGTTCCAATTCTATTTTGTTTGCATTGCTGTCCAGTCTAACTAGCAATCCAAAAGTAACCACCAAGGAATAGAATTCCTGACTTGTATTTATGAAATTGAAGATAGTCTGCAAAATATCAAATATTTGATCGATATAACTTATATTTGTTTCATTGCCTTTCAATTTTTCATTCAATAAACTACTATTGATAATACTATCAATATATGTACCATGGAGTTCCACTAATTCATCGATAGTTAATAGATTGACATTGAATTTGGGAAGATCATTATTTGGGTCAATTTCCAGTAAATTCATAAACAGCTTGTTCAATAATAGATCTTGATCATTTTTATTATAGAACAATTTCCTTACAATATGCTGTTGAAAATTTTCTTCAATAACATCATAAGACAAATAAGCTATTAGTTCGTTAAGAAACTGGGTAAAATGGAATCTTATACTGGTGATTATGCTCAATGATTTCGCCAAAGGTCTTCTATTTCTGCTTGACAACTTCGTCACCACATTATGATTCAACTCATTAAACATCTCAAAATGCCAATTTAATAAATTATTCAATTGTCTTAATTTCCATAGAAAATGAAACATTTTTAAATATTGTAAATGTTGGTGACCTTCAAATAAATAACTCATGGGAAGATCATCAATTTTGTATTCAATGGTGAACGATTCCCAGCCCAAATTCCCGTGTTGGGGATTCAACACTCTCGAATCGAGTCTGTCAACATACTCAAAATTTTTCACCGATGAAATTTGTATAGCGTCTTGTAAGACTTTCCTAAGATAGGTTGATGAAATATTAACAGAAGACTCATTAAAAACGTCCTTCCCTTTCACCATAATCGCATCAATAAAATCATTGGTCTCCATAAAATAAAACCTCTTGAAATTATAAACATGAGTAAACAATTTATTGTTTCCTTGGATTATTTGGGTGAGAAACGTTAATATCTCATTATATTGCAGATCAATCAATTTGATCATTTCATTTGTTGTCATGGATGCCAAGCCTTGATGGTTATTGAACAATATAGCAGAATATTTCACGTTATACTGATTTACCCATTTTAGTTCACGACAATATTTATTTAGAAAAATTAATGTTTTCCCAATCTGAAATATTTTATCACTCGATTTAATAAAGGCTGGTATTTTTTTGGGCAATAATTTAATTATACTATTGAATTCATTCTGCTCTTGATCAAAGATAATGAAAAACTCGTTATTATTATCAATCAACTCCCCTTTCACTATCCAATGTTCCACAATATTATAATACGGTTTGACAACCTCGGTGAATGCAGTCACAGCAATGCCCCGTATTTTGGGATCTCCATGGTTGGTGAAACTATAAATAAATGTGAGAAATTCATAACCATCTAATCTGTTTAGTCTGTTTGAGACTCGATATAAAAATCGTAGTATAGATATCCAGGGGAAAATGGAATTGTAAACAACTAATATGGAATTCGGTTTATTATTGAAGATATTGTTAATATCATTCACATATTTGTTCAATTGAGCCTCTAGTATTGCTATGTAAGCTGTCTTTATGGCCAGTACTAAAGTTCCTTTATACCTATCAACAACAATTGCCAATTGTTTATATAGTATTGCAAACTCAAAAACTTCGCGTAGCAATGAGCTGAAACTGTTGTTTATATCTTTCGGTATCTCCAATCGTGTATAATTATTGCTGAAGGTGAATATTTTGGAATCCAGACCTAACATCGTGTAGGGTAAGTAGGTTAAAATGGTTTGTTCCGATAAAGTATCATAGTAAGGCTCGATTAACTGTGATAACGTCAATGCTGTGTTTACCGTATTGATCATTACATTTTGCTTACCGGGAGACAAGCTCGCTGTTGATGTTGATAATATATCTTCTGGTTTCTCATCTCTTAAAGCATCAAGAAATGCGAGATAATTACAAATCTGATCCAACGACTTGAATTTGCTTAATGAATTAACAATGTTTTGAAATTCGACCCATTCATTTTTTAAATTGTTACTTAAAAATTGCATTTTAAGCTTGTTTATAATTATTGACAAATTTTGTTCTTCAGAAGAAGTATTTAGTAAAGTGGTTTGCAAGTCATTGATTATACTTTGGATGAATGCCTCACCGAATTCCACAGGAACCAATGATTTCACTAATCGATTGGAATATAATTTTATTAGTTGTACCTTGTTTAACGCCATTGTGATATACAAATATTCATCAAACTAATAATCCAATCTGAACTGTATTTCGAAAGGCAGTATTGTTAGTGGTATATCGAATCCCAGAAAGATTTGTATTTGAAGATGTGTTTCTTTTTTGTTTTGTTTTGCTTTTGCTTTTGTTTTTGTTCTACTACCATCAGAAAAAAAATTCGAGCTTGATGTTTATTTTCAGGAAAAAATACACGCATACTGTTACAACAACGCGTAAACAAGTTAAGTATTGATTGAAAAAGAATCAAACACTTGTTATCAGATTCACTACCACCTACATAAAAGGAGAAACTGTCTTACAAATAACTTAAAAGAAAACGTGATTCATAAATCTCGTATTGGAAATAAAAAGTATGTAGAGTCCGTGATGACTTCTAAAAAAAAATAGTGAAAGCAAAAAGACATACAAAAATACAAAGCCATACAGATACAAATATTATAATTCTTTAACTACATTTCTGTGAATTATGTAGAAATACCTGAAGAGACATCAAGAGGGGAAATGGCTGGATTAACGACATTTGGATTCAAATCAGCGTCAGTCAAAGCTAATTGTTCTTCAGTCCAAATGTGTTCAACTTTGGCAGCACCTTCAACACCAACCCCAACTAATCCTCCAAGTTTTTTCCAGTCATTGATTCTGTTCAAATTCAATTCGGTGAAAACGGAATCGACAGCTTCAACCAATTGTTTGGAAAGTTCTGGTCCGTGACCCGGGGTTGGGGTGATTCTTAATCTTTCTTCACCGATTGGAACTGTAGGGAAATTGATGGCTTGAACGTAAATGTCGTGCTTGTTTAACAACAAGTCCGAAGCACGTTTGGCATCAGCTGCATTTCCGACTAAAACTGGAACAATATGAGAAGGGTTTGGAATAACTGGAATACCCAATTCATTCAAATTGTTTTTGACAAGTCTAGTGTTCTTTTGTTGAGCAATACGGTCTTTCAATGTAGCTCTTTGATAACGAATAGAAGCAGAACAACCAGCCATAATTGCTGGTGGTAAAGACGTAGTAAAAATAAAACCTGGAGCATAAGATCTAAACCAATCAATCAAATTAGTCTTACCAGTAATATAGCCACCAACGACACCATAGGCTTTACCCAAAGTACCAGTAACCATATCAACTCTGCTCATAACGGTGGTGATTTCGGGGCGTTCAATTCCCAGCTTCAAATGAGCCTCAAAGTTCAAATGTTCAGCAACACCAGCACCATGGGGACCATACATACCAACTGCATGAACTTCATCTAAAAAGGTTAAAGCGCCATACTTTTCAGCTAAATCACAAATGGCTTCAATAGGAGCAATTGAGCCACACATTGAATAAACTGATTCAAAGGCAATCAATTTAGGAGTAGATTTTGGATACTGAGCTAATTTGCTTTCCAAATCAGCCAAATTATTATGCTTGAAAATGTGTTTTCTAGCACGAGAGTTTCTAATACCTTGAATCATTGAGGCATGATTCAATTCATCGGAAAAAATAACCAAATCTTTGATCTTTTGTCCCAATAATGATAACACAGCATCATTGGCTACAAAACAAGAGCTGAAAACCAATGCAGCATCGTGTTTGTGCAATGCAGCCAATTCAGATTCTAACTTGATCGCATGGGAATTGTGACCAGCAATATTTCTGGTACCTCCTGCACCAGAACCATACTTGTCTAAAACACGCTTCATTTCTTTCAAGGTGTTTTCATTTTTACCCATACCCAAATAGTCATTGGAGCACCAAACAGTGACTTTGTCCTCTTCTTGAGTACGATGAGCTTTTGGGAATTCATTAGCCAAACGATTGATGTTATTGAAATAACGATAAGACTTGTCGGATCTTTTCTTTTCCAATTCATTTCCTAAATATCCATTATAATCAAATGCGGTTTCCTTACTTCCAAGTTCGAAAGATGAAGAAACGTTGAAAGTAGCCTCCGGTGTAGAAGGAGTAGCAGCGGTGGCTCTGACTGGTTTGGTAGCTGAGGAATAAGATCTGATTGAAATTTCTTTAGCCCTGATTGCATTGCCAGCAATTGGACATTGGCGAGCTTGGTTAGCCAATGCACCAGAAGTTTGGCTTAGTTGACGCAAAGCCTGGGTTGAAGTTGATCTAACAAATGGGCAAACTGACATTGAAACTTTGGTAATAGATTCCATAGCGAAATAAAAAATAAATCGGAAAAAGGCAAAAAATGTCAAATAACAATTTCAAATATTTAGTGAAGAAATGATTGAAGTTTATATAACGAAATGAAATATCACACTTGAGATTTTGACGTCAATGAACTATGTATCCTTTCTTTTAATGAAAATAGTAGATTTTACTTTTGAAATAGCAACAAGTAAAAGCAAATCTCTTTAAATATTTGAGTAAACCAACAAATAAATAAAAGAAGTTCAAAAAAGACAGGGATTTTTGGTGGTTCTTTTAAACAAGAAATTAGAATGTAAAAGATGAAAATTTTTCTTTTTGAATTTTTTTTTTTCCGCACTTTTTGAGTGGATGGGACTAAATTAGTCAGTGATACCCATGGAATTTAAGCGGAGTTTGGTCTCTACAACGAAATGCGATGGTGTGAAAAAGAAAGGAAATAAAGAAAATAATAACAATCTACACTGAGCTTCATCAGCCAATGAATTTTCTTTAGTATTTTAGTCGCAAACTCCTCTTTTCTGCTTTTTTGTTGATCAGACTATAAAGTTAGTTGTTTAGTCTTTGTGGTGTTTCTGTCTCTGATAATTTATTTGTAATTATATACTAGTAGTTCTACCAATTAAAATGGTTAGAATAGTAATAATAAAATAGATGTAAATTTATAGATCGGCGTACGACTAATTCATTTACATTCCCCCTACTATAAACGCGCTCAATTATTGTTTTAAACATGGTAAATCAAGAGGCTAGTTTACGTTTTGATGTTTTACATTGATATGTATATCCAAGTTCTTGATGAATAATGTAAGCCAACTTCTAGCCATTAAATGAAAACCACGTAGTGCTTGTGATAAATATTGATTGTTTCAAAAAAAAAATAATTGCAGAAATTACGAGCAGAATTTCTTTTTCTTTAACGAGATACAATTAGATGGAATTAAAGAGAGAATAAAAATCACCATTACTATATGGCTGATGTTCGCCCAGTCCATACGTTATAGTAGTGTATACTAGAACAAGTGATTTGATTGACACAAGCAGCTATCCTTAATGGATTTACAAACCAATTTTGGAATGAAAAACAGGGGGACTTATTTAGTGTAGTACTATCAACATCGTTAATCATGTGTTTCTTTTTCCACCAATGATTTTTGTGTTCCCCGCAAATGTTATTATTATTTATCTGTTAGTAGTGCAGCACCAAAAAGTTTATTAATACTCACAGTTCTATTGGACAGCACAATTGTATTACAAACGTACACCAACTATTAATGAGGAGCTGGTGTTTGATACCAGTAAGCCCAAAGCTTACTGTCCCCCACCTTAGATAGAAAAAAAATGTGCTTAGCATCTGCGTCATTGAAGTGTGTCAATGTATCTTGGTGGAAAAGATCAATTGTAAAATAGATATTGATACTTGAGAACTCACTATTGGTGTAGTCAAATCGAGCCTCATTGAACTATAAAGCCTAATATTTCAATTGTTAAGTACTTCTTGGTGTAGTGCACCGAACGAGGAACATTAAAGTTGTGGATCACGAGTTTCACCAACGAATTGGCTTTTACAAAAAGAATTGTATTAATGAAAGTGATGGTATGTTAACGGGGGACCTAATCTACTTCTTCTGTGAGCACTTACATATGTAAACTGACTCCTACTCTTTAGAGATGTGTAGTCAAATAAGGGAAATCTACGGTTGTCATATTAATATTAATGATATGATCATAAATTAAGCCCAAGAATAAACAAAAGTAAAAATCTTTGCAGCCAGACAACATCCATAATTCAAAATTGTACTTGAAATTGGAGTAGACATAGTAAACTTATTATATATAACAATAATACAGTATATTAATCTTAATTATCTAAATCCTAAACTAATGCCAACTTCTAAAGAGTTGACTTGCTATTTGTAATCTCGGTTAATACTTAATAACAAATTTTTCTGTAACTAGTTTAGTATGCTTGCACTCTATGAAATTTGCATCTAATAGGAAACTACCAGTGATATCCAATACTTACATCTTTTCATATAGACCACTCTATAGGATTGTTATTCATCTTCTCTGTGTATGCTTACTCTAGTATCTATCACTTTTGGTAATCTCCTAATTGATGTTTGAGATATGGTAAGATTAAATATCTTATGATCATGTTCAACATACCTTTGTCATTAATTATTTTCAGCATGTGTATTCTGCAGAGTCTTGTATTACTTTCACAGTTTACACGAGCTTGAAAATTATCACCATTGATCGTTCTTTGAACTTTTTATATTTGATTTTAAAACAGAAGGAATGGAAATGAAGCAGCGATGATACAACAATATTAATAGAATATAAATTCAAGAACGAAGGTTAGGCAATCAGTGATTTCACCAAAAAAAGATATTCTATATTGTTCATTTTCAGAAAGGAAAGGAAAGGAAAACGGGAGAACTTTTATAGGAAATCAAAAGAATTGAAAAAACAAAAAAGATCATGTAGGTGTCTAACTTCTTGGTGTACTTACACCGCGAATGATAAATTTTGCAACCAATCACAAAACCGATTGAACCTTAATATTTTGCTAAGAGATCATGAATATCCTGCATATTTCCTCATAGATTACACTTTTTCTAGGATGTATTCATATTTGCAAACTATGCTTGTTCAGAATTGGTTGCGAAGTTATCAGCTCAATTTTTTACTCTATAAACATCACGTTTCTCTCCGAATTTTTATATTGATCTTTCATTTTGAAGCAACCAATACTTTTTTTCATCATCAATATATATTTCATCTATTAATGGATTGTCTTTCTAATATATCAAAGCACGACACATTTACTTGCCAAAAAGGATATAAGAAGGAACCTCACTCACCTTTTCATTTTTAGCACTCACCTATAAGTTTGTAACTTCCTTAGAGACTGTTCAAATCAATAATAAAAGAGCCCGCGTGTAAAACAAGCACACCCAGTATACAAAACCTCCTATCATTTTTAGTGGCAGAAAGAATATAAAATGGCAGTAAAAATATTTGGCATATATATACAATAATTAAATTACATTCTTATAAAAACACGTTACATCTACATAAAAGACACGACAATAGGAAGCAATAATGTGTGTGTGTGTGTGTGTTTCTTCGTCAGCTTACCAGGAAGATGGCCCAAATGCCTCTCCCTCTTTCAATATGTGTCTGATATTGGTGACAACCTGAGTGTCGAGAGTGGTGTTGATCACATCGTTTCCCCACCACGATGGGAAGTCGGTGTTTGTTAAACTCAAGCACAAGAAAATGATCAACGAGCACCATGCCAAACCAATATCCAAGCCCGCAGACAAGGAATAGTTGTATTTAGACCACCAGTGGAACCACTTCTTTTTAATCCACCATCCAAAGAACAAACCCACAGCACAGTAGGAGGTATAGTTATATGGAGTGGCTGGAGGAATGTACCCTGTCCCAGAAAAGAACACTGGCCAATGCAAATACTTGACTGGAGAGTTTGGCCATTTTTTCAAGATCAACCAATTGATGACAGGGGTCACAGCACCAATGATGAAAAAGAAAAGTAACCCATAATAAATCTGCCCATGTGAGAATTGACGTTGGGGTCCAATGACACCCCAAATGATCGAAGCATTGAAGAAAACTTTACCGTTTGGACATGTGTAATGATTTTTTTGGTCAGCAGCACACAAATTGTCGATTGCACCATAGGCCCACTCCAAAACTGCGATCTGAACTAACGATCCCCATATGGTAGCAGCAAACTGCGCCCAAAACAAAGTGCGCGGATCTATTTTCATGTAGTGCCCAAGTTTCATATCCTGCACAAAAGTAACAGCTTGGTTATTAGTGATGTATCCAAAGGTCTATTCAAAATTAGGTTAGTAAACTGACTGATTATGATCTGCAAATTCTAAAACATGCCTTGAACAACATCATACATAGGGGACGTGACCTTATTGCGTCGTTGAAGGCCAAAGAAAAACCAGATGTTCACAATAGATTAATGAAAGCATACAAACCAGTGCCTGAATGGTGGTACCTAGTTGTCTTCTTGGTCTTTTTCGGTATGTCCATAGCCACCGTACGTGCTTGGCCTACTGAAATGCCAGTATGGGGGTTAGTTTTTGCTCTTATCATCGCTATCATATTTTTATTACCCGTTGCTATCATTTATGCAAAAACGAATATTGCTGTTGGTTTAAACGTTGTGACCGAGTTCATCGTTGGTTTTGTACTCGGTGTGTGTTATAGTGGCTAAAATGGAAGCAAATGATAACCCATAAGAAATGGCAAAGGTGGTGGATAAAAACAAGGGGGAGTACTTTTTGTATTCAGCTTCATTGAATGATAAAGCTTTATGGTCGATAATTTTTGACACATTATAAGTTTGCTGGAACCTATCAAACGATCCAGTAGATGAGATTGGCAAGTATTGGGAGTACCAAGTGTTGGAATAGTGAATAGCTGGCACAACAATCCAGAAAATAACCACAATGGATCCAAAAATTGTAGCAATAACACTAGCTGGTGGAATCAATGGAGACCCAATATACCCTGCAATTTGGTTCCAGTCCAAGGCAATGTTGTTAGGAATCATACCTAATCCAGATGAAGAACCGAAAACTTGATTGATAATGACATTGTTTGGTTTAATCCAGGTGATCCAAGAAAAATACGATAAAGCCTGGAAAATATAACCTGGGAACCAATACCAAACAAATGAGGCAACAAACACGATCACGAAAAATGCAAGACGAGAAATTTTCCAGCCATTAGCAGTGTGGTTTTCGTTAATGTGCATATTAGTCAAGAATGTTGCGGTGACCAAATTCAGGGGCCAGATGGCCCCTGGACTGTCAACAACAAATCTTCTCATAACACCTCCGAAAGCAAACCCAATACATTGGGTACTCCAGATAAGTAATAAATTGTACCCCCAACCAAAATTTGATTTATAAAACATATTTTGTGCAAGCAAGATATCTGTGGCATATGCGGCACCAGTACCAAAAGAAACGTTGGCCATAATAGTGATGATAGTATGTTCTTTAACGTTGAATGGACCTGGATTTAACGAAGCACCAAAAATCTTCCAGTCAGGAACAATCCATGCCCAAAAGTTCCCAATTGGCCAAGCCAAAATGGATGTGACAAAAGTGGTGATAGCAAATGAGGGACTATGGAAACTGAACGACATATTCATACCACAACCAACCGTAGTCAATATCAAACCAATAACCCAGGCTCTAATGGTATTTTGAGGTAAAGTTGGGTCGTCAGTAGAAGGAACAGCTGCTCTAACTTCTGGATAAGGAGAATCATCTTCAACATGGACAGCAGCATATTCATCTTCCATAATATCATTAACCAAGTGGGAGGTGACTGGGTCAAATTCTTGTGATTTGGAAACTACAATATCCAAATCTGGCATTTTTCTGTCAGCCTCAAAGTCTGTGTTGTGATCGTTGTCAGTGTCAACGGGAGGTTTCTCACCTCCACTAATTACTGCCCTTATTTTGTCCATAGTAAGTACTTATAATAAGTGTTAGGAATGGAATCAATAGTGGTTGACTTAGTAAAAATAATACAAATGAATAATATTTCACGAAACAGTAAACTTATAAAAAGAAAATAGAAGGAAGACAAAAAAAGGTGGAAACTTGAAATTCCTATGAGAGAAATTACTGACTATTTAAAAGGTTTGGGATTGAAAAGATAAAATTTTACAAATTGAACTATGACGATTGATAATCGTAAACCAAACAAATGGAATAAAAAGTAGTCTAAAGGATTTTTGTCATGAAAAGATAACTAATTTAAATCTCACTAGCCACAAAATAGCAAACACAAAACAAAACTTTAGATGGTTCTGCATCTTTTTGTTTTTTTGGCCCTATGAGCAATAATCAAGTGGCTTTAATATTTATGTATAGGAATAAAGATATCAATTATCAATAGAGCTGAAGCCACAGCATAAAGCCATATGAATTTTTAGCCACATGATCTTCTGAGTAATTGTTCTACATTATATCTGGTCTCAATTTGGGAAGTACGTTGACTTGAACCGATAATTCTAGGACATCCTAGAAAACTGTCGGTCGTTTCTTTTTAGTAACTTTAAACAAGGCGAACTTTTTATTTTCATTGTAGATTTAGATTCATCGCTCAATTCTTATCTCCCCACACTTTATTTTTAGCTCGATTAGGTGTACATCCAAAAAAAATAAAACTAGTTCCGGAGCGGGGGGGAATGGTCGGGCGGCACCAAATTTTGATGCCATTCCAAAAAAACAAAATAGAAAAAAGAAATTAAATCAAAATGCGTCTTTCAATTAAAAGCACCATGTCAAAAAAAAGAAATCTTGCTCTTCAAACCCTGGGATGAGTTTGCCGTTTAAAACCAGTTCTACTCAACTCAAAAACTCTGAATATACCTTATCTGAGATAGAAAGAATGACTCATTTGATAATGATTGTGGTGAAGTGAGCTGATTACCAGCTGGGCTTACCTTGTTCCAGTATTATTTAGGCATTTGATTGTTTTTCCATTTGAAGGCACGGCACAAAAAAAATATATCAAATTACACAAACTTGCTGAAATTTATTTTATTGTACCAATTGTTTTTCGGAGTAATTCCGAAACTCAAATACAAGTTCGTGTTATCCGTAACGAATAATTCTATTCTATGGTTTTTCTTCCCTGTCCTCGTTTTCCTTGCTGAGGTTTCCTGTTGATTTTGGTTTCCGGAAACGGATATTAGTCTTCTCCCCTCAGGTGTTTTGTAACTTTTCTTGCCTTTTGATTTCATGGAGGTTAATATCGTCTCAGCATTCTCCTTTCACGGCACAACTGATAATATATACTTTATGTGGTTTTACATCTAATATAGAGCGAGTTATACCAATTTTTGAGATTAATTCGGTAAAGTTTAGATCTATTGTATTTTCTCTCATCTCGCTCACGAGCCACAGAGATCCTTACAAAGTTTCAGTTACATCTAGATATACTTATTTAAACTTTAAGCACTCGCTTGATAAAACTTTAATTCATTGCAGTCTGCAAGCTTTGTTAGTTTAACTGTTTCAATTGTTAAGGTATGTATTTCACTTTGTTGTTCGGCGAGGCTTATACATTCTTTCTCTTGTTTTGTCCAAAACATTTTCAATTAAATTGAAGAGAATTTTAAAGTCAAAACCTTAATTTGGAAATGGTTATAATATAGTAGATTTTTAATACAACTGTATAATCTATTTTGTGTCATGTATTAAATATGTATTTCAGAGTACGAACTTTGATTTCTTCAAAGTCAGGTATCCTAACAATTATTGATCAGCAGGGATATCTTATGTTCCATTAAATTTACAACTAGATTTCTCTATAGTTTTCGGTTCAGTATGTAATCCGAACAAAATAACATGGTCCAACTTTCCCCTTTATTAATTGAACTAAACTTTTCTGTTGTTTTGCTTCTGCTGACGTATCTTTGGTGGTGTCAGTTCTCATGGTTAACTTCAGTTGATCTTACAAAACATGCTGTAAAAAATCCGATCCCTCCATCTTCTTTAGGATTTGCTCGTACACAACCACCTGCCAATCTCGCACATTCTTTAGGATCCCTTGATATCTTGATAAATTCTTCTTCAAAACCTCTTCTGTCCCACTTCGGTAACACAATTTCTCGGTCAGCCAACTTCCACCCCCGGCGATTTACTTCTGGATCCAGTAGCAAATCCACCACGACCCTCTCATTTTCTTGCGCGTGAATTGAACATGTTGAATAAACAACTTTCCTGGCTGATGGAAACAGCAATGCGTGTTTCATTATGGCAAATTGAAATCCAGCTAATTTGTTAAGCCTCTCTGTGTTAACATTTTCAATTTCTTCTTCATTATGTGAATCTTCTAATGCCCTTCCAAAAATACCTGATCCACTACACGATGGATCAATAACTAATCCAGTAACATCAGGAAAATCTTCGGGTTTTGTGGTTGTGAAATCAGCGTGAGTCACTTGGATAAGTTTCTTTTTCGTTTTACCTGTGGCTTTCTCACACATGGTCTTCAATATCTTCACTCTTTTTGAATCTCTTTCAAATGCATACACGACTGAATCTGAGTTTGGTAGATGTGCTGCTGCATGGGTCGTTTTGTTTCCAGGTGCTGCGCACGCATCTATAACTTGGGTATGAACATCTTCAGGATCTGCATTAAGTATGTGACTTGGGAAACAAGATGCACGATCCTGGATAATTATTTCCCCTAATCTATAAGCTTCAGTCGATGTGATTTTCTCTCTTGGATGAACCCCAAATAAATTAGGAATATAATCATCAGAATAAATTATCCCTGTTTCTGTGATTTCGTCAATTGAGCTCACTGGTTGTAGTTGCTTGAAGAATGGATGCTTGGTGTAAAATCTATCTATGTCAATTTTAATGGTATTAATTCTAAACCACCGTATTGGAGTTTCATCATCGTCAGCTTCCTTCGTTGGTAATTGGTCAACTGACTTCACTTTATATTTCAATTTCAATTTGGTGAATTCTGCTTGTAATCTTGTCTTGTTCAGCAAAAATGCATCTTTCATAGGATGTTTCCCACTCTGGATTCTCCCTTTTGAAGAAAACAATAAATCATGAACCAATAAGCATAATAATTCATTGCTCATCTTCACTTTTTTAATTTGAAGATCATGTTGGATTTTTGATTTTTTCACAATCACATCGATGTATTCTTTGTACTTTAATGTAGAATAGACCAAGGCAAATATGTGTTTTGGGGAATTGGTTAATCTTTTATCGTTGAATATACGAGATTGTAGACTCCCGTTAGTTCCTTTGTTTGGTTTTAAAAACTTTTCTGCTTCAAAATATAACTTCATTGGTGTATATGTGATATAGAGGAAATGAGATGAGATGAGGCCAAAGAATATGATTGGATATTTTTTTTTGTATGTGTTTTTTTTTTCAGTTCGGTCTTTGATGATCATCACCTTCAAATGAACCCTACCACCAAAAAAAAAGGAATGTCAAGACCAAAAATTAATTGAAAAGCCGCATATTTAGCTCCTACAATCAACAATGGTATATTTCTAGTGTAAGGCTTTTTCATGTAACATTTTTTGGGCAAACTGAGGGTGTTTTTGCAACTATATATTATACTCATTCTAGCATCCCCTTTTTTCTTATTAACGGTGCGTGATTGTAAATTGCGGTTTTGTAGTCTCATTTTTTTTTTCACAATCTTAACAGTCGTGTTCATTTCTCAATGGAAATAAAAACTACAACAAATTACCAATGTTCAAACCAGTACCGCCTTTTTTTCTTTCTTTTGCTTAATATTTGCACATTTTTAGGGCCACTCCCACAGCACTTCCCTGATATCACAAGAAGAAAGGTGTTGTTGTTCTATTTCTTAAAATCAAATTAGTTAATTATGCCACAACCACCTCCAAATGCATATAAAGCAGGTACTCGATTAACAGTAGGATCACATAAAGTTTCTATTATCAAATATATCTCCGAAGGTGGATTTGCTCATGTATATACTTGCACAATTGATCCACCTTTTCAAGGATCGACTGTTGCCTGTTTGAAAAGAGTAGTGGTACCAAGCAAGTGGCAGTTGAGTTTATTGAGACAAGAAGTAGATGCCATGAGAAGATTAAGAGGTAATAAACACATTGTATCATACATTGATTCTCATGCTTCCCGTTTAGGTGATTCCAATACATCAGGTACCAATCATAGTCAACAACAACAGTATGAAGTATTTTTATTAATGGAATATTGTGAGAATAATGGTTTGATAGATTTTATGAACACTAGGTTGGTCAATAAATTGACTGAAAAGGAGATTATAGATATAATGTATCAGGTGACTATAGGTGTGGCCATGTGTCATCATTTACGTCCACCTTTGATTCATAGAGACATTAAAATTGAAAATGTTTTAATTGATGGGAAAGGGGTTTTCAAACTATGTGATTTTGGCTCGTCGGTAAATTATTTACCACCACCAAGAAACCCTCAAGAACTACAATTAATGAAGGATGATTTAATGCAACATACAACTCCACAATATCGTGCACCGGAAATGATAGACTTGAGTAAAGGTTTCCCCATAGATGACAAACTGGATATTTGGGCGTTGGGGATATTCTTATACAAATTATGTTATTACACGACCCCCTTTGAACGACCTAATCAAAGCTCGTTACAGGAGTTAGAACATACAATATTGAACTGTTCAGAAACTTTGCGTTTTAGTGACCAACCGGGTCTGATCTTTTCACCACGATTGAAAAATGCTATTAAAGTTTGTCTTCGAGCAGATCCCAGAAGAAGACCCAACGCCGTGCAATTGTTGGGTGAGATTGCGGCAATGAAAGGTGAAAAGACCATTCCTAATGTGGTTCCATACAGCGTAATAGAACAACAGAGAACTAAACAAGCACTGGCTTTAGAAGAAGACACCAAAAAGGGCCAAGCATCGTTTGTTGAGACAAAAAAAATCACCTCTAAACCAAAGACAGATCCGTTTGCAAATATTGATAAATCGAAATTTTTAAACAAATCAGGCTATAAATTATCCCTGGTAACTGCGGAGTCAAGGACTGTGCCAGCAAGACCTTTGAGTGCATTCTTTGACGATGGCAATACACCAAGAATATATTCTCAGGGAAATAGATCAACACCTTCGGTTCAAGATTATGTGAAAGAAGAGTTAGCTAAGGGAGAAAGTTATGAATTTAATGAACCCGATGGAACTTTAGAGTTTTTAAAATCTAGAGAAGAAGAAAAACTAAATCAAAGAAATGACACCGGTGGAAGTTTCAAAGCAGCTTTCAAAAATGGATTGAGAAAAATAAGTACTGGTGGAAATATAAGTGCCAATAACACGGGTAGCTCGGTTAAAAGTAATCGCAGAGCAAGTCTCAAGCGTATTATTACAGGAGGAAGCAATCATAATAGAAAACATTCTGAAGAGAATACTAAAAATGTGGAAGATAGTAATCCTGTTTCTTCTGCCCCTAAGAAACTATCAATTCAACATAGGATGCAACAACTTTTGAATCAAAATGATCATCAACGCGTACAAAAATCAGCACAGGGATATGGGAAGTATACAGACATAAAGGCATCTGAGGATATTGATGAAATAAATAAACCAACACTTTCCAAACACTCTCAGAAGAAATTGTCACCACCAGCTGTACCAATGAACCTATCGTCACAGAGAAATAAATCACAACAACTGCTGAGTACGACTAAAAAATATCCTATCAAAGATTTTAAACCTTTGAGTAAAGTGAGAAATAACCCTCCCAAGGATTCTGTAAAGACAAAACCTCCTCCGCCAAAACCTAAAAAACCAGTGTATTTGAAGTCGCCAACTAAATTAGAAATTGCAGACCAAAGAAGATTAAGCGATGCTAGTGAGATCTCGATGCCTGATTTGGATGATTTAGAGAAACAGTTTTCAAAGAGATTTCCTAGTTATGTGTAGTTTATATTTGCTCTCTTGTACATTGTTAGAATATAGGCTCGTTCTTTTATTTTTCAAAAAATTAAAATTAAGATTAAAAAACTCCTTACACATACACTATACATAATCATCATTACAACTCTCAGATCTATATCTATTCTCTTTCTTTCTTTTTTTTTGGTTTTTTGTTGTTGTTGTTGTTGTTTCTACTCGAATCAATCTTCGGAAGAGGAGTAGTCTTCAATTGAATCTAATATGAAATCTACTCCTTCATCGAATTTTTCTTGTATGACATCACATAATCCATCTGTTTTTGCTTTGATTACTCTGCCAAATTTTTTTCTTGGACGTTTGCTAAAATCATCATGTCCATTTGAGTCTGCTGACTTGTTACCTCCACCGTTCGAACTATTTCCATTATTACCATTTCCATTTCCATTGCCATTACCAGCACCACTGCCGCCAGTCCAGCATGTGTTAAAGTTACTTGTGAAAATAATTGAATTTTGATAATACCAATCCACCATTGATTCATCCATCACTGGGATCAATGGTTTCAATGTCGTTCGGTTTAGAAACGCCACTGTCCCCTTGATCAAATCTTTTATTTCGTTTGATGGTCTCTTGCCATACAAATTCACAATTGATTGATAACTGTCGCCAAAACCAACCATAACAAGGTTCTTCAATTGTTGGAAATACGCTATGTAGTTATCCCAAATATAAAGCAAAACTTCTTGAGCAAAAATAATTGGATTATAAGTAGACGATTCAGATGTTGTCCCTGGGATCGGAAGTTGGAATGATGGGATATTGATATCTAAATACCCAAATTTTTCTTGATTCTCTGGATCCTTTTCCTTTTGTATTTTGTCCATCATTTGTACTAAAGGATGTTCCAAAACCATGGTAGAATTGGTTTCAATGACTCCATTTGTTGGATTTATATTGGCCCATATTTCTGGTGGGTCGTGTATTGTTAGTATTATCGTGGTACAATTATAAATATCGGGACTTGCAACAATCAAATCTTCTAGTTGGTCCGGTAAATCCGTTGTGAATGGGGGTTTTTCACCATTAGATGGAGAACTGATGATTGGAATATTGATAAATTCTTTTTCGTTGAATAACTTTTCCACTTGATGACTTCTGATTGGATCAGCAATATTTACCAATTTGTAGTTTGATTTTTCTACATCCGCTAAATCATAAACATCTTCAAATATACCATTTGGAATTCCGTTTCTCAAAGATTTAAAGTATTTGGATTGTATCTTGATCACTTCGTCAACAACTTCGATAGCCTCCGCTTGCGGGCGTAAAGTGATTGTATTTTCCGGTGGTTCGCCGACCAATACTTTGGCTACTGCCAACGCACTCTTGCTAATAGAGTCTAAATTATAGCCACCCTCTAAAATAACAGCCAATTTTCCTCTGGCGATCCCCTTTAACGTATGGGTCATATATCCATAACCTGCTGGTGTTACATGACAGGCACCAATCACATCTCCATCAGCAGCATCAAATCCAGAACTAACAATAATTAAATCTGGGTCAAATTCGGAAATTACTGGTTGTATTATCTTATTGAATGCAAAAACATAATCACCGTCGTGCATACCAGAAGATCTCCAAGGAATATTTATGGTGAACCCTTCCCCTGGGCCCTCCCCAACTTGATTTAAATCACCATATTTTGTCCCTGGATAAAATTTTCCATTCTCAAATCTATGCAAAGAAATATATAAAACTCTTGGATCATTATAAAATGCTTTTTGGGTTCCGTTTCCATGATGGATATCCCAATCCACAATAACAATTCTTCGAACTGATTCAGGATAATTTTTCAACATATTTTTTGCTGCCACTGCGACATTACTAAATAAACAAAATCCTGCTGGTGTATTGGGCTCAGCATGATGACCTGGTGGTCTCACTATTGCTAAAGAATTTTTCACTCTCCCCTCAATAACTGCTTTACATGCTTCAATAGTACCACCACAGGATAATTTCGCTGACAAATAGGAGTCATTGTTAACGTAAATAGAATCTCCGGTCTCTGTTTCCTTGAGCAATTGATCTCTTGACATATCTTCAGTAGATTGAATAAATTTTAAATGATCTTCAGAATGAACTTGTAAAATTTCTTCGGATGTTGCTTCTCGAATAGGAATTTTTAACATAAACGGTCCAATTTCATTAATTCCTGCTAAAGAAGGATCGAGAACTATACCAGCTTCAACCAATTTTTTATAAATTCTGTATATTCGACGAGGATCTTCTGGATGTGGGTCAATGTATTCACTATAGGATGTGAATACTTTAGCATGATATCTCATTCTCACATCATAAACTAATCCTGTTTTCAATGGGGTATAAAATAATTGTGGTTTTTTGGGTGGAACTACAACCATAGTTTGATCATTGTCGGCAATACCATTAGAATCTGGCTCAGTTTCGGTTTCCTCTAATTTTATTCTCTTGGGAAATGGTTCTCGTGGATGTAAGATATCATAAGTAGTACCAATAGTAGTAGGAAACTCATCTTTTACTTCAATAGGATTGATTTCGTCATCTACTTCATCCAATTTTTCAATACTGGCTTGTATAGAATCTTCAATTGCAGTTGGAAAATTTTGATTTTGACTTTGATTTTCTTCCTCTGAGATTTGATTTTCTAGCTTAGAATCTAGATGTTCTTCTTGACCAGTCGACATTCTTAAAAAGGAAAATGATAATAGATGTGAAAATGGTAGCTTCTATATAATTCCTTAATAATGAATTTCGGAATGTTAATTTTTTTTATGATATTGACTGGTTACAATATGTAAGCGGTGATTAGTATCGGCCAAGTGTTTCTTGTTGTTATAAGTTTGATTTTTTTTAATTATATTTCTTATTTTTTTTTTCAGTTTTGATATAAAGAAAGAAAGAAAGAAAGAGATTAATGAAAACAAAAACAAAAACCAAAACTAAAAAAACAAAAAAAAAAAAAAGAAAAGAAAAAAAAAGAATCAACAGAAAAGATTGAAGAAGAAAAAATTATTGTTTAAATGCAAAAGAGAATTAAATATAAGAGAAGAATAGAAAGAGAGAAACCCGAGATTTCTAAATTCGTGTGTTATTGTTTGAAGCTTTAATTGTAACACTTGTTGTGAACTCTACTCACACAATGTTTTTTTAATAGTTTACTTTCAATCTTTTTTTGGTCTTTATTGAATATGGCATATTTTTTTAAACTTTTGGCAGTAATCCTAGTTGGGGGCGGGACCAAAATCAGATAGAAGAACACACCCTCTTTGGAGCAGAGAAAAAAAAATTAGCAAATAATTCAAATTTTCCCGAGGCTTCAGGAACCATAAAGGAAAGACATTTGATTAATTAGATAAGCAAAAAGTACCAGAGTTTACAGAGCAATTTTGCAAATGGATAAACTAGAAAAAGCACAAAAAAACTACTCTAATTGAATCTCTTTTTTTTTTGACTAGCCGATCAACTGGAATCTCTCTGTGTCGACTCATGGAATTGCTGAACATTTACTCCAGTAAAGCGTCTGCATTACCTAGTTAAATTAAAACTCAAGATTTTTCCGGATTTAAAAACTTGCGTGTATAGTGATAATTTTATTTTTCGGAAGTTTGGCATATACGTTAATGGAAAGCAGATGAGTCATTCTTCTCTATAAAACTCACTTAAAAGCTCAATTCTTGTAATTAGATTCATTTTGAAAAACATTATTTAACAAAAAAATGTCATTACTTATCCCAACACCAAGAGATCGTCACGATGCACATGGCGATTTGGAAGAAGACAACGCCTACTATAATTTGCTAATCAAGGAGCAAAACTCAACGAACAATAGGTACATTTGGAAGTTCAAACCAGTAAAAGGATTTTTCAAGCAAACTGACGAACAAACGGATGATATGGCATTTAGATACACTGAACAAAAACTTGGGAGGCTAGATGATTGGGAAAAAATAGTGGCTGACCTTCAACAGTTGAATCGTGACTCTCCAGATAATGAGATTTATAAATTGATTTTCTTAGCTCGACACGGGCAAGCGAAGAGTAATGTGGCATCTCAGAAATATTCAAAGGAGGAATGGATGCGTAAATGGAGATTTTTGGGAACTGATGGTGAATTAACTTGGGGACCAGATGCTGATTTGACTGAGTTGGGACTTAAACAAGCAGCAGAAAACCATCAATGCTGGAAACAACAACTACTTGAAGGTGCTCCTTATCCTAAACGTTTCTATGTTTCCCCGTTACAGAGACTGATCAAAACCCACAATATTACTTGGCCAAACACTAAGCCAATTGTACTTGAAAACTTACGTGAGACTATTGGTTTACACTTGTGTCATAAAAGGTCAAACAAGTCATCCTTAAAAGAGAAATTCCCCAACCTTGTGTTTGAAGATGGGTTCACTGAAGAAGATTTATTGTTTGATAAGTATCTCCCAAGAAAAGAGCATTTACATGAGCAGTTCTTGCGAATAAATGGAGTTTTGCAAGATATTTTCAATAGTGATGAGGAGGATATCTTATGTATAACATCACATGCGGGTACTATTAGAGCATTCATTACTGTGTTAAGTCATCGAAAGTTCACCATACCAACAGGAGGAATGATACCGGTAGTAATCAAGGCAACTAGAACTAGCTAATTGGCATCAAATTAAAGAATTGTACGAAATTCAGATTAGAAATCATTACACACATATAAATGACCTACATACATAAATGAATATTTCCCATACATACTCACCAAGCTATTATTGATGGTTTCTTCACTTTTCAGTATTATGGATTAAACACGACTCTTCCTTCATAACCACCGGCTCTCAACTTCTCCATATACTTAGGCAATTCTGACAATGGAGCATGAGCAACATTTGGTTTGACCTTTCCCTGTGCAGCCAATTCAAATGCTTCTCTTAAATCCATCAGGGTACCCCAGAATGAGCCCTTGACGGTAATTTCACGAAGATCTAAATCAGCAAGATTTATGTTAAGCGAAGTTGCACCTAGACCTACGGGAACAATAGTACCCTTTGGCTCACAATACTTTTGACACAAATCGTATGTTGCCTGAACCGAAACAAAATCAAAACAAGCACTGAATGACCCAGGTAAAACGCTGTCTGGTAATTCACTGTAAACCTGGTCAGCTCCAAAGGCCTTAGCTTGGTCTCTTGCCTTATCCTTTTTATCCAAAACAGTAACCTTCGCACCAAATGCTTTTGCAACTTGAATAGCGTTACCTCCTAATCCACCAGCTCCGATAATTAATATATTACTTGCTGGACCAACACCTGCAGACTTGATAGCATGGTAAGGAGTCAATACGGCATCCGTAATAGCTGCAGCTTCCTCGGAAGTAACATTGTCAGGGATCTTGACCAAGTTTCTTGGTCTCTTGACTAACAAAAATTGCTCGTAACCTCCATTGTAACCCAATCCAAACCAATCCAAAAACGACTTGGTACAAACATTATCGTTACCAGTAAGACAGTGTTTACAAAGACCACATCCATTGGGGCCGACACAAGCGACACGATCTCCAACTGCAAACTCACTCACCTCTTCACCTAGTTCAGCAACAGTCCCAGCAATTTCGTGGCCCATCACATAATTATCACCACAATCCAAACCTTCATAGAGAACATGTAAATCTGAATGACAAAGGCCAACTGCATCAACCTTTAAAAGCAATTGACCAGCACCTGGCTTGTTAACCGGCAAGTCTTTTTTCAAATTAAGACCACTAGCTTTATTATAAAAAAATCCGTACTGAGTAGATGGAATTGACATTGTACGTATTGCGAGTACTTTTGAATAAGATTGTTTGATTGGACTTAATCGTTTCAAAAGAAGTGACATTACAAGAACAATAAATAATCGGCTTTCGAGGAATTTATGCTTTATTTGAAAGAATTGTTGAAAATTTTATGAGGGGGGTAGGAAACGGAGAACAAAGAAAACGATGGGGGAAATAATAAAAAGATATCAAATAACATTGTGGGATTTATTAATTTAGTAAATTTGCTCTAGTATATAAAGTGTAATTCCGGAAACTAAGGGATGTTAAAAACATGGTGTGATGTAAGAATAAGTGAATAGGAGTTGGGCTCTGTCCGTCCCGATAGTCTATGCATATATTTAGGAGGCTCCGGTTTCAACGCAATAAAATCGAATGTTATTTTATGCGAGTACGTGTCAGTGTGTGGGAGAAGTGAGGGGTGTGGTGGGAGCCTAGAAAAGGGATAAGGCGGGGAGGCGGAGGAGAGAGAGAGAAAAAAATGGAAATACTGACCTCAATCGTCAACTAACGGAATATTAATACCAGCAATTCTCTTTAGACGGTGTAAAAAGTATCGGGTCCAGCAACAACCATTGGTTCTAGAACCACATAATTTGGAATTGAATTGTTGTACGTAGAAGTGGAAATAGACATATGGCAAGTCTTTTATCACGAATTGACAAGAAAACCAAAAAATAATGTGCGAGGTGCTCAACCAAGAAAACCAAAAATAGAAATCACTTGATTGCGGCAAAGTTAGTGTCAGCACAAGAATCTCAAACTTTTAAAAGCTCACATTAAACGACGAAGGATGGATGTAAAATATCAAACACTGTGGTACGAGAGAATTGGCAGATGTGGAATTTTAAAAACTGACGCCAAGGCTTATGTTAATGAGTGTGTTCCGTTAAACGGGTAAGTTTTGAGGAAACACTTACCATGTTCTGAATAATCTACACTTCTTTGTCGTCTTGAATTTGTGAATTATTCTCTGGTCATGTCTAACGCTCAATTGTTATTGAAATAGGAGAGAACAGATTAAGAGGAAAGATATAATATCATGCTGTTTGTAAAGTCGCAACTGAATTATAATATTTTGTTAACAAGAGGTGGAAAGTGTATTAGTACTTGGAAAACCAAATACTAACTCTTTGTTTTAGAGGTGGTCTGTTTTTATGTGCCGCTTAAGTAATATGATTGGATGTTACCTCTTTTCCGAGCAAATTCTTGTCAACTCTTTGTTAAAACTTATTTCTTGAAAACTTGGAGATAATGTTGATGCAAAAAAATGATCTTAGAATGTCCTCTCTATTATCTCTTCAATTGATTAAATGAAAAACCCTACGTCCGAGTAGGCTCATATTTGATACTTATTCAACCTATATTTATATATAAATCAGCAAAACAAGACGTAAATGATAGTGTGGGTTTTGAATTATAAGCCCTATATAAATAAGTGGATTTATGGTCTCAACATGAAAAGAGTTGTTTGGTCGAGTTGTAAAAAGCTCACCATAGTTAGCTCTTCTCACGTGACTGGATGGCCGAGCGGTCAAGGCGCCAGGGTAAGGCGGCGGTAAATCTTATCGCGTAACGTTTACCACAACAATCCTGGTCTACGAAAGTGGGCGCGAGTTCGAATCTCGTTTCAGTCAATATTTTTTTTTTTTCAACATTATACAGCTATTTATTTTTGCTTAATCGAATACAAACTTTGCAAAGATTGGCGTATTTATGCCTGTAAATAACTTTATCAATTTAAAGAACACCCCTGATATTATTTTTTATTATTAAAGACTGATTCTAGGATTACAAATGATACACTATATTACATCATAACAGGTCAGGAAGTCCTGCTAGCAAATCTTGTTCAATCTATTATTGAGAGTTCTTGCATTGTTCAAAAAAACTTCAATTAATTCCTCCAATCTAAGATTATCTACCCCTTTCTGGATTTTATCAATAGCAGCAAATATTTCCATAACACCCGCCTCCAACTCTACCTCATATTTATCTTCTGTTTTATTACCAATGACCCTAGTCAAGTCAAATTTGGTAATGGTAGGTGGATGTGTATAAGAAATTCTCTTCTTCTCCCTGACCATCTCTGGCTTATTCTTGGTAATAATCGACTCAATGTTTCCCTGTGGCACTGGTATTTCCAATGACATAGATAACCTCAAGTCAAATAAGGAGCCCGGATTGTGAATATATAAATCTGCCACACGTTCCTTCTGTATGGCAACCAATCTCGGTGGCGATAGTAAGTTGTCTTTGGTGACACGAATCCGCTTAGGGTGCTCACCTTTTCTCCCCAATTGATAGAAACTATCAGTATTATCAGATTCAAGAGTTTTAAATTTTCTTCCCTTTTTCCCTTCTTGGAAACTTTTTTCCAATTCATCCAAGAATTTTGTTATTTCTTTCCAGGCCACCTCTTCCACTTGCATGTCAAAAAACACACTAGAATGATCAGTGAAAATACATTCTGTCACCACATTCAAGTCAATTCTATTACCACTTCTTTTGTCAATAATTTTCCCAAATTTCAACTCCAATTCAACATTCCTTTTACTTTTTTCTTCAACATTGGAAAAATTGGCATACACCCATTCAGCTATTTTTCTCGTGATTGAACTTGGGGGTATCATACCAGTAATACTACACTCCAAATCAACACTTCTGGTAGTGGTATAATCAAATACCGGTTTTTCAGAAAGTCTAGTTATGGCTTCATTCCCGTCATCAACATTAGTTTCCTCCTTCTGTCTATTTGGGGGAACCCACCTCTGGGCCCAAATTGGAGGTGTTTCATACCGACGTGGTTTCTTAGATTGCTTGAGCTTTTTGATTTTTGTCAAGTCATCGTCTTGGTCGTCAAAAACTGGTTGAGGCTCCTTTTTTGGTTTTGGTTCAGGTGCACTATCCACAACCTTTTCTACTTTGTTTGTATCATTCTCGTGTTCCTCAAGCTTTGGCACCGGTGTCAGTTGGTTTATCTTTGGTGAGTTTAGCTCAGCCTTTTTTTCAGTTTTAGTAGCTGGTTCTTCATAAGCATCGATAATGTTTGCAATCGAGTTTCTCTTCGTGATAGCCGGGGACGATCTTGCACTCGAATGCTCACTACTTCCAACCAGACTCAGTGACGGTGGTAGTGGCGGAGGTTTATGTGCAACACTTGGAGAAGTTAACAGACTTATGCTGGGTTTTCTAAACTCTGGACTTATAGTCGGTTCTGGTTTTTTAGTTGGAGTTGAATCTGACGGAGTGTCATTCAACATGCTCGTTATTGAATGACGTTCATGAACAGAAGGTTTATGGTATGCAGTAGGGGATTTAATAATCTTGGTATTATCATCATTCCCATTCGCATTCCCACTTGATGGTGGGTCGTCATTTAAAATAGATCCAACATTCATTGCAGTATGGCCATAAACAAGTCAACGGTTGCCCATCAACAAGCTAGTTCTGACATTTTTGGAGACTTTTTTTTTTCTTCTTGTTCTTCTTCTCACCATCCAACCTTTTTATATGCAGGAAAATATATCATGGCTTTGGTTTGATTACATGACCTTGAGATCTATGAATTAGAAGACTCATCACACGTTACAGACATTGGAAAGAATGCGATGATTGTGACAAGTTCAAAAGTTGTATTTGTAGGTCTCGGCTTGAATATGATTAGCTTTTAGGGAGCAAGTTTTAGTTTACAATAGACTTTTACTACATTCAAATCAGAGATTCAAGATAAACTATTTTCATTGCATGCATGGCTACAAATATATATACAGTTTAAAGTATTTTAGCCCCATCTAGTGATTGAACGTGTGCTGCATCTGACGAGTCGCTACCTCGTAACACCAACTCATTGTCCTCTTCATCGACAAAAACCACTTTTTTGTCTGCAGTTGTTTTCAACCGTGGTTGAATATACTCCCAAACCTTGTCCTTCAATTTAGGAGGTTCAAAATTATCTGCAATTCCAAAATGCAATCGTTCACCAATTATTGATGTGGTTGGCGGTATTACAGGCTCAACATTCAATTGCTCGTTTATCTCCTTCTCAGCTGCAAGAATCATTCCCATGGACTTTTCCCCACGTAGTTTTCTTGTCCTCATATTAGTAACTACCACAACTTTTCTATTTTGCATTTGATCAATAGGAATGTATGGAACTAAGCCAGAGCAGACTTGAATTGTCGTGTCATTTCCTATTTCAACTTGAGAGACATATAATTTATCGGAATCGTCATGTCTTTTACATAATTGGATCTGACCAACCTGGAGTTTGAGATACGATGGGGCATCTTTAGTGTATTAGTATAAATGTAATGTTGTTAATGATTTATGGTTGGTCACGTACAAGTTTTAACTCCTCTAGTAAATGTTCTCAACATTGTTCTTGATGGAAGAAAAAGGAAAAAAAAAAAGAGAATAGCTTCTCATTTTGTTTGCACTATAATTTAATTTTTCCCTTTTAGTATTATTAATTAGTCGCGTCTGAAAAAATTAAACCCAATTTTTTTGGATATTTCACTAATCCTCAAGTCAGCACTAAATACAATTTTTTTTTTTCCATCTTCATTCTTTTTTTTTTGGGTTTATATCTTTCATGCCAGATCAGAAATAACTCTAGTCAATATCATAACTTATAATGTCCAATTTTGTATCATCACCAGGGAGAATCCCATCAGATGCTGCCCAGTTGTTGAATTCACAAACTCTGTCTTCTTTTGGTAGAGACAATTCCACACCAGCACAGCCAATATTATATTCCGAAGATCTTCCACCTCATTTACAACTACAACAACAACAGCAACGTGCAATTGCTGGAAGAAGAAGACAAATTGCTGTTCCAAAAGTTGTTGATGTAACTGGTGAGAAAGTCAGGGAAAGTTTTGAAACTTTTATTGAAGAATTTGTTGATCCTGAACAAGCAGATGATGATTGGGATGGGAAAATTTACTTGGCCCAAATTGAAGCTATGAAAACATACGAGTATAGTACTTTATATGTTGATTACCAACATTTATTGCTGAGAGAGAATGGTGTTTTAGCCACAGCTATCCTGGAACAATACTATCGTTTCTCACCCTTTTTGTTGAAAGGTTTGCATAGATTGTTGAAAAAATATGCACCAAGCTTGTTACATACCAGTTTACTTCACAATACCGAAGAAACTGTTAGTGAAACTTCAACCAGTTCTCAAGCAAATGAACGTGTTTTCCAAATTTCTTTTTTCAATTTACCAACCGTACAAAGAATCAGGGATATCAGATCAAATAAAATTGGTTCATTAATGTCAATTCTGGGTACTGTAACCAGAACATCTGAAGTGAGACCCGAATTGTATCGTGCATGCTTTACTTGTGACTTGTGCTCAGCAGTTATCGAAGGGGTAGAACAAGTTTTTAAATATACCGAACCCACCGCATGTCCTTCTTGTGAGAATCAATCTTACTTTACTTTGAATGTGTCCAAGTCCCAGTTCATTGATTGGCAAAGAATTAGAATACAAGAAAACTCCAATGAAATCCCCACAGGATCCATGCCACGTACTTTGGATGTGATTTTGAGAGGTGAAACCGTTGAAAGAGCAAAACCAGGTGACAAATGCAAGTTTACTGGATGTGAAATTGTAATCCCAGATGTTTCTCAATTAGGTTTACCAGGTGTCAAACCACAATCCGTTAAGGAATCAGCAAGAGGCTCAGAGTTGAGTAGTGGTGTTACTGGTTTAAAGTCTCTTGGTGTCAGAGATTTGACATATAAGCTCGCCTTTGGAGCTTGCCACGTTGCTTCCATGGTTAATAAGGCAGGTGGGAATGAACAGCTTGAAGTTGATTTGAATGACCAAGAAGTTTTTCTTACATCTTTGAGTGATGCTGAAGTATTACAATTAAAGGAAATGGTCAAGGATGAACATATTTATGACAAGCTTGTGAACTCAATTGCACCAGCTGTGTTTGGCCACGAAGTGATCAAAAAGGGAATTCTTTTGCAATTATTAGGCGGTGTTCACAAACAAACAGTAGATGGAATCAACTTGAGAGGGGATATAAACATTTGTATTGTTGGTGACCCATCCACTTCGAAATCACAGTTTTTGAAGTATGTCTGTGGGTTTTCGCCTCGTGCTGTCTACACTTCTGGTAAGGCTTCTTCTGCTGCTGGGTTGACAGCGGCTGTAGTGAAGGACGAAGAAAGCGGAGAATACACTATTGAAGCAGGTGCTTTGATGTTGGCAGATAACGGTATTTGTGCAATTGATGAATTTGACAAGATGGATATTGCTGACCAAGTTGCTATTCACGAAGCCATGGAACAACAAACAATCTCCATTGCAAAAGCTGGTATTCATGCTACCTTAAATGCCCGTACATCTATCTTAGCAGCTGCTAACCCTATTGGGGGTAGATATAATAGAAAATTGGGTCTTCGTTCTAATTTGAATATGACAGCACCAATTATGTCGAGATTTGATTTGTTCTTTGTTGTTCTTGATGATTGTAATGAAAGAATTGATACTCAATTAGCATCACACATTGTTGATTTGCACATGCTTAGAGACGATGCAATTGATCCACCTTACTCAGCCGAACAATTAGCAAGATACATTAAATACGCAAAGACTTTCAAGCCTAGAATGACTAAAGAAGCTAGAGACTTTTTGGTCACTAGATACAAGGAATTGAGAGAAGATGATGCTCAAGGTTTAGGGAGGTCCTCGTACAGAATTACTGTTAGACAATTGGAGTCCATGATTAGATTGTCAGAAGCTATAGCCAGAGCCAATTGTACCGAAGAAATAACGCCAAGTTTTGTTGCTGAGGCCTATGATTTGTTGAAGCAATCTATTATCAGAGTCGAAATGGATGACATCGAAATGGATGATGAAGAAAGACCAACTGGAGAACCGGGGCAAGCACAAGAACAAGATCAGCCACAGGACCAAGATACTCAGCAATCGCAACCTTCTGAAAGAGTACCTCCAGTGTCAATTAGTTATGACAAATATGTTTCTATAATGAATATGTTAGTCAAGAAAATAACCGAGGACGAAAAAAATGGAGGTGATGGACTTTCGGCTGATACTTTAGTTGAATGGTATTTGCTTCAAAAGGAAGACGAGATTTCTAGCGAACAAGAATACTTACAAGAAAGAAAATTGGCTTATAAGGTGATAAAAAGGTTAGTTAGAGATAAAATACTTATGAGTGTGACAGAAGGAACAAATGTTGTTTACATTATACATCCTAACTGTGCTATTTTAGATTTTTTCGAAAGGGAATAATCATACTTGTATTTTTATATATATATTTGTTTATATGGTTGTATTATATTTTTTTTCATGTATTTTCAGTGTTGTTTATTTGATCTAATTTGACTCTGAATGTTGTTTGGTTCGGGATCCTACTTGATTCCCTTTTTATATCAATCCATTCTGTAGGGACGGTATTTTTAGCACAATCATAGCAATGCTCAATAAAAGCTTTCGAATTAGGGAACATTCGTTGGCAAGCCCGACACCATCCTGGATCCTGACCTGGATTCAAATCTGAAATAGGTTGTTTATCCTTGACATAATGTATCAATCGTAAATGTCTTTTCAACACGTCTAGTCTATTGAATGCACCATTCTTTTTATGGCATGTAGGGTCATTCTTCCAATAGGGACATTTGTATTGAGGCTCTGCATGGGATTTTGAATGCCTGGTTAAATCTGAATGTCTAGCAAAAGCCCAAGTACACCCAGGATGCGTGCATAAATATGGTTTAACGGGTTTCTTTGGTAATACCTTTTTCGGTTTATCTCGTCTAAAGACTATGACTGGTGGCGATGATCGGCGCAATACCTGTGAGTCTAATTGAGTCTGTATCCTTGACAGCAGCGGTGCTGTTTCTTCGATTGACTTTTGTTCTTGGTGTCGATATTCCAGTTCCTGACTGGGTGCCTGATAAGTAGTATATGCGTTAAATGGTTGTGTCTCTTGTCGATTGATGTTCAGTACGTTAGGTAATGGTGAAGTGGTCTTAGTTTGAAGTATTGGTTGGCCGAGTTCCTCCTCGAATTTGATACGTTTTTGTTTCTGTTTAACCATTGCGTTTGAGTAGAGTTACGCCGCTTTCAATGAGGATTGACATTTTGCTGTTAGATGACTTAGTTATTTTTTTTTTGGTTGTGTAATTCTCGCCAGCAGTAAAAAAAAAAAATTGTGCTACTCACTCAGTCAAAGTTGGTCTCAACCGCCCCCCCTATCAAATTTACGGCTCCCCCTTTCTTACTATTTATTGTTAATTTCATTATTATTTTTTTTTTTTGCTTTCATTATGTAAATTTTAGTAATTGTACAAAACCAAATCCATTTGATTAGATTCGACTCGATGGGTTCTCCTATAATACTATTTGTCAGATATTCAATTTACCATTTTTGTGTTTTTCCCTATTTCCAGAACAAATGTAATGAATAATTAAATGTTAATAATTACTCACAAAAACCTGCATATAATCAACGTAGAAAACGGGGGATGATGATGAAATCAACTTTTGATTGCTTCGGTTGTCCTTGACTTGCTTTCCCCAACTATATAAATTAACTACGACTTTCAAAAAGTTTTCTCTTTTCTAATTGGATACATATTGTTATCTATTCTTTTTTGATTTTACATATTTAGAATATTCCCTATAACAATGACTGATGTATGTACAATACTACTCAATAGTAAGAAACGAATTGAAATACTAACTTAATTGGGGCGTAATGCCATTGTTTGTTTCTAGAAAATTGAGATTTTGAAATTTGCTGGTGAAGATGGTGCTTATAAGAGAAGACCATCAAGCTTCAGGGAATTTATCAGCTCTAAGCCAGGTGCACGTTTCCCACCAGAAGCTGGTAGATATCATCTTTATGTATCTTTTGCTTGCCCATGGGCTCACCGTACTTTGATTACTCGTCGCCTCAAGGGATTGACTTCTATCATTGGATTGTCTGTTGTTCATTGGCATATGGATGACAAAGGGTGGAGATTTCCTACAAAGGAAGAATTGAAGACATTAAAAACTGAAGACGACATTTCATTAGGTACACCTGACCATAACTATGATTTTTCCCGTCTTAGAGAATTGTACTTCAAGGCTGAACCAGAATACGAGGGAAGATTCACAGTTCCAGTATTGTGGGACAAAAAAGAAGGTACAATCGTAAACAATGAATCTGCTGAAATCATCAGAATGTTGAATACTGAATTCAATAGTATTTTGCCAAGTGAATATGCCGAAGTTGATCTTGTTCCAAAAGACTTAGAATCTCAGATTGATGAATTGAACAGCTGGATTTACGATAATATTAACAATGGTGTTTATAAAGCTGGATTTGCATCCAAGCAAGAGGTGTACGCCAAAGAATGTCAAAATGTGTTTGATCATTTGGACAAAGTGGAAGCCATTTTGGAGAAAAACCACAATGGGTCCAAGAAGGGAGAATTTTTGTTGGGCAACCAATTGACTGAAGCAGATATCAGATTGTACACAACAATTATTAGATTTGATCCTGTCTACGTTCAACACTTTAAGTGTAACATTGGTACAATCAGAACTCACTATCCATACATCCACAATTGGCTCAGATTATTGTATTGGAAGATTCCTGGTTTCCAAGAAACTACCAATTTCGAGCACATCAAGTACCACTACACCAAATCTCATATCAAGATTAATCCATACGGTATAACACCATTGGGTCCAGTACCAAATATTTTACCATTGGAAGAAAAGTAAAGCATTATTGAGTAAATGTTATCGGTTTATTTAGTTGAAAGAAACGCGTTTATTTTTAGGTGTGTGTGTGTAAAACAAAAATTGAAGAGAATGTTTAGTTTTTAATTTTTCGTCTTCTGTGTTTTCTCGTCAATGTTAAACAAGTGTGAAATTGGGGTTAGAATAGGTGTTATTACTACTATCATTTGCTCGTTATACAAATAAAATACAAATTTCTATTTGACCCACTGTGTAGTAATGGCAAATCATTATTGAAAAGACCTGAGTCGTTTGCTTGTATTTACAAATCGATAACAAAAGACGAATTTATTCTAATTTTACTCGTGTAAAAATTCCACATAAATTTTAATGCCAACCTCTCTTGGCCCTGAATTTTGAATTCATGCAGTGCTGGTGGTAGTAGTGGATTCTCTTTCTGAAAAAAAAAAATAAAAAAGTACGTGTTACATTGATGCTTCTTAATCGATTAATACAATTAAAATATTATTATTTATCACTCCCACCAAAACAGCAAAAAAAAGAAAAGCAAAAAAAAGAAAAGCAAAACACTAGTCAACAGAGAAAAAAAAAACACCAGAAAAAAAATAGTAATTCTGTATACCTTTATACAAATAAGATTTTAAAGCCTATTCACAAACATCAATCTTCTGTCAGATTTCAATGAGAGGTATGTACATTCAACAAAAGCCCGTTACACTTGTATTTCAATAACCCTATATACTAACTTTTGTTTTGTCACAGATTATAAAGTCGTAGTATTGGGTGCTGGTGGGGTAGGTAAATCCTCAATCACCGTGCAATTTGTCCAGGGTGTATACGTCGAAAGTTACGACCCTACAATTGAAGACTCCTATAGAAAACAAATCGAAGTGGATGGCAGGGCTTGTGATCTAGAGATTTTAGATACAGCAGGGGTGGCACAATTCACAGCCATGAGAGAATTATACATTAAAAGTGGTAAAGGGTTCTTATTGGTGTACTCTGTCACCGATGAAAATTCGCTTAAAGAATTATTAGCACTTCGTGAACAAGTGTTGAGAATAAAAGATAGTGACAATGTCCCTATGGTATTGGTTGGGAACAAGTGTGATTTAGAAGATGACCGTGTTTTAAGTATAGAGGATGGGGTGAAAGTGAGTCAAGATTGGGGATTAGTACCATTCTATGAAACAAGTGCCATGTACAAAACAAATGTGGATGAAGCGTTCATTGATGTTGTCAGACAAATCATGAGAAAAGAAGCCGCTATCAGTGCCGAAAAGAAACAACAAAAAGAATTACAAAAACAACAACAGCAACAGCAGCAAGAACAAGATGCTGAAGGACAACAACAACAACAGAAATCAGGAAAATCCAAATCGTCTGCAACACAAAAGGATGCAACAGCAGATGGCCAAACAGATGTCAATGCCAGATTGAAACAATCAATTAATGATCACCCAAAGTCTAGCTCAGGAAGCAAGTGCTGCACAATTATGTGACCCAATCAATCAATCAATCAATCAAATAATATATCTATATATATATATGTATTAGAGTAATTTTTTTTTTCTTGGAGGGTTAAGACCCTTTATATAATTTCTAATTAATTTAAAGGTTTAAATGATTTTTTACAAATAAGGGAATTGATCTCTATGTAAGAATAAAATGGAGTTGGTGAAGAGATTTGACATACCCAATGTACAAATTCAAGTCACTTTTTTCTCGACTTCTTGTTTTGTTTGTTTTCCCCCTGAAAAAAATATAGACCGTGTATGTTCCTGAAAAGTTCAAGATTTTAATTTGCCACGGGGAGTAAAGTTCGAAATAATGAAAGGACCAAGTAATCTAGTAGAGTTGACTTTGTGTTATTGTTAAACAATTACACTACTTTACAATAGTAGTAAACTTTTATGTCAGTACGTAATATATACATTGCAAGAAATGGAAATCGTAAACAGATGCCAAAGAAGATGGTTGTACAAAGATTTTGCAGGAAACCGACGTCCATATCAATTGATTCCTCTGGAGAAAGATGAATAATCATTTTAATATTTTTTGCACGCCCAATAAGTACTTCACCAAAAACATTATTTCCCCCCCCTCCCAAATTCTTCTGTAAATGCCAGGGTGTTATATATTGACAAAATTTACAAAGCTCTAAAATAATAAATTGCACACTTGATAGAAGTAGATTAAAATGAGCTAATACCGCCAATCAGTATTTTTTTTTTACACTGTTGGTCTAACATTTTGTTAGTGTTTAATATATCCACAGTACAGCAATGAGAGTCAATCAATTGGTAGTTTTCCGAGTATTTTCAACATTCTTTTCACACACTCAATTTTTAACGGGCCACGGAAGAAAAAAAAAAACACCCAAGAAAACCATAATCAATATTAGACTCAAATTTTGGAACTCTTGTATGGGACATAGCATATACACACCAATATAACTTCACATACAATTCCATGAACTCTTCAATATGATTGGAATGAATAGATTGATATTTTCTAAAGCTTTTACGAGTTCTTGTAAAAGTATGGGAAAAGTACCTTTTACAAAATCTATAACTAGAGCCAATACCCGCTATTTCAAACCAACATCGATACTACAACAAATTAGATTCAATTCTAAACTGTCAACGGCACCAAACATAGAAGCCAATTCTAATGGCTCAACAAATTCTCAATCGGATACAAAAAAACCACGACCCAAATTAACTAGTGAAATCTTCAAGCTTTTAAGATTAGCAAAGCCGGAATCGAAATTGATTTTTTTTGCCTTGATATGTTTAGTAACAACTTCAGCTACAACCATGACTTTACCTTTAATGATTGGGAAAATTATAGACACAACAAAAAAAGACGACGATGATGACAAAGGCAAAGACAACGACGATAAAGATGACACACAACCAAGCGATAAATTAATATTTGGTCTTCCTCAACCACAGTTTTATTCGGCATTAGGGGTGTTATTCATAGTTAGTGCCAGTACTAATTTTGGTAGGATATATTTATTAAGGTCTGTAGGGGAAAGATTAGTGGCACGATTGAGATCACGTTTATTTCTGAAGATTTTAGCTCAGGATGCTTATTTTTTTGACTTAGGACCCTCGAAAACTGGTATGAAAACGGGTGATTTGATATCAAGAATTGCAAGTGACACACAAATCATTTCTAAAAGTCTTAGTATGAATATCAGTGACGGAATAAGAGCAATTATAAGTGGATGTGTGGGATTATCCATGATGTGCTACGTTTCTTGGAAATTATCTTTGTGCATGAGTTTGATTTTCCCACCATTAATTACCATGTCATGGTTCTATGGTAGAAAAATCAAGGCATTGTCCAAACTAATCCAGGAGAATATTGGAGATATGACTAAGGTGACTGAAGAGAAATTGAATGGTGTCAAAGTGATACAAACATTTTCTCAACAACAATCTGTTGTTCATTCCTATAATCAAGAAATCAAAAATATTTTTAATAGTTCAATGAGAGAGGCTAAATTAGCAGGATTTTTCTACTCGACTAACGGGTTCATTGGAAATGTTACCATGATTGGATTATTGATAATGGGTACCAAGTTAATAGGTGCAGGAGAATTAACTGTGGGAGATTTGTCAAGTTTTATGATGTATGCTGTATATACTGGTACGTCTGTTTTTGGACTTGGAAATTTTTATACTGAGTTGATGAAAGGTATAGGGGCTGCTGAAAGAGTTTTTGAATTAGTGGAATATCAACCGAGAATTTCCAATCATTTAGGGAAAAAAGTGGATGAGTTGAATGGAGATATTGAGTTCAAGGGAATTGATTTCACATATCCATCTCGTCCGGAGTCTGGTATCTTTAAAGACTTGAATCTTCATATTAAGCAAGGAGAAAATGTTTGTTTGGTAGGACCATCGGGAAGTGGGAAATCTACTGTGAGTCAATTGCTCTTGAGATTTTATGACCCTGAAAAGGGTACTATTCAAATTGGCGATGATGTTATTACAGATCTTAACTTGAACCACTATAGATCAAAATTGGGATACGTTCAACAAGAACCTTTGTTGTTTAGTGGTACTATCAAGGAAAATATCTTGTTTGGGAAAGAAGATGCTACTGATGAAGAAATCAATAATGCTTTAAACTTAAGTTATGCTTCTAACTTTGTCAGACATTTACCAGATGGTCTAGATACCAAGATTGGTGCTTCAAATTCTACGCAATTGAGTGGAGGACAAAAACAGAGAGTGTCATTAGCAAGAACATTGATACGTGACCCCAAAATTTTAATTTTAGACGAGGCAACCTCAGCATTGGATTCTGTCAGTGAAGAAATAGTTATGCTGAATTTGATTCAATTGAATAAGAATAGAGGTGTGACATTGATTTCAATTGCCCATCGTTTATCGACAATTAAAAATAGTGATAGAATTATTGTGTTTAACCAAGATGGCCAGATAGTAGAGGATGGTAAATTCAATGAATTGCATAATGATCCAAACAGTCAGTTCAATAAATTGTTGAAAAGCCATTCTTTAGAATAAGAATAGAAATATTAGACACACAATAGCACACATATTGGCTTTCTGTATCACTCTCATAGTAAATTAGGTCAACTGTCAATATACATCATCCACATAAAAAATATGAAATAACTAAAAGAAACAAATTAATAGCAAAATCGTAAGATGATGTAGAGTGTACATATGTATATAATAGCAACAAAGAATGAACTTCTAGAATGGTGGAGTTTACAAACTATGGAAATATGACAGCTTGCTCACTATTTTTTGTTTTGTTTTGTTTTGTTTTGTTCCCTTTGTTTGATAATGCTTATCCCCGTCCCCTACATGAACTCACAGTTGGTAAACAAGAGGGAAATTTGCTTGTGAATTTGATCCGCCATCAACTTCATCCCTTAATTGCGGGGTGATCAACTGTCGGAGTATGCTTGTTTCATTTAACCGTAAAAGCTCTTTGCCGCTCCATTATTGCCATAGGATGCGACCTTCAAAGAGATAACAAATTACACATTATGACAAATGAGCAATTCTAGTCTAGTTTACCATTTATATTCCTCTTTGTACTTTATTCATTAAACCCCTCCCTCTTGACAACTCTGTTACTAATTTGTACAAATTACCTGAATTGCGGCCGACGGATAAAACGGTTAAGCACTTTGGATTGCCACCGTAAATATTACTGGTTACTTCACTTGCTACCCGTACATATGCGGATTAATTGGAACCAAACTGTTTGAAACTAATATTGATAGGATTATCAAGCTGAAATATGTACTAATAAATGTTTCTTTTTATTTGTTGTTGTGTTTGTGGCGGACAGAGTGACTGATGCTTGCCATTCTAGTTTACTCTGCGGTAGGAGTGGCTAAAATTTCACTATCTCCACACATCATCTCCCCTACATATTAACGCATAATCCGAGAGTATTTATCACCATTATTATTTTTTAATAATTTTCCTTTTTCTTTGTTCCTTTCGTCTTTGTTACGTCTCCATTATACCATCACTACAACAGATAGATCATCCCAATTGTTCCATATTTATCACAAGGCTACTAACTCCTTCCTCCCCCTCCTCTCCCCAACAGAAATTAGTTTTTGATATATTAGTTTGCTCAGTTGTTCACATTTACCACTTTGATATAAATTATTATTTTCTATTTTTTCTGGTTATCGGTTTTTTTTTTATTGAAAATAATAAATCAATCATCAATTTAAATAATATAACTCAAATCCACAACGATGTCCTTTTACAAAAAAGTAACCAGGGGTTTAGCCACACCTTTACAAGGATCAATAAACCTTTTCAGTGGCTCTCCCAATGTCAGCGGCGACGAAGGCACAGATGCAGATAATGAGAATCCTGAACATAGAACAACTTATCATTCCTTATCGGGACGAGTGAATCACGACGATGACGACGAAGATGTTGCCAAATTAGAAGATATTGTTGGGTTTTTCACAGGGTTATTGAATACCACGACAGTTTGTGCTGGATTGGGAAGTTTGAACAACTTGAAAAAGCATTATTTGGATGAGTTTATCAAAAAAAGTGCTTTGAATCCATTGAGACCACAAAATTATGGACCAGAAACGAGCAGTAAACTTAATAATAATTCGATTGAAGAATTACTCAATAATGGTGACACAAGTTTGGAAAAAGTCCGAAAAATGAGCCTCTATGATTTTGATGAACACACTTCAGATTCAGAAGAGGAAGATTCAGCTGACAAAGAAGAGGAGCTGATAGCAGAAAACTTGAAACCAGGGAAAAGTGGTAAAGCCAGGAATCACCCTAGGGATTCAAGAACCACAGCAACCTTAATCACTACCCAAATAACAAGAACAAAAACAGCAACAACAGCAACACCGACACCGACACCGACCAGTTCAGTCGATACAGATGTCACAGATGTCACAGAACCCATTGGTAAAGTCACCACAAAGATCCCTGAAGAGCAATTACAAGGTCTCAATCCATTACAGAAATCCGTGGTGAAAAACTTGGACCCTCATCACGTGAGAGAAGGAGTATTGATTAAGGTTAAAAATTCAGAGACACCTTTGAAAAATGATCGTCAGGAACTACTCGAAAAGATTCAGCTACGGTTAAAAATTGCCGATAAACTACAGAGAGTTTTTGATTTAAGCGATGAAGATACGTTTTGTGGAAATTACAGTGCTTGGTTGATTAAGGATGTATTATTACAAGGACATGTTTATCTCACAAAAGATGCACTACTATATTTTGCCTTCCTACCCAAACGTTTTAGTCTAGAGAATTCTTCAGAAGTATTAGACGAGGATAATTCTTCTAGTATTGTTTACTCAGGAAACTTGGGACTTAAAAGTGCAAAGTATGGTGAAGTTGTCCTCAATACGGTTCTTCAACACAGATATTGGGCTGTTCTAAGAGCTGAAACTTTGAGTATCTATTCATCATCGACCAATTTGTATTTCCCTGTATTGGTAATTGATATCAAGAAATGCTTGTATACCGAGATTATCGACAAGGAAAAGTTGAATCGAGAAGCTATTTCGCCAGTGAACCGTGGCACATACAGTCCTAATGGCGGATTATCAGGTACTGCAACTCCAAGAGCCTCTACTTTAGAAAACACAGCTTCAGAACTTAATAGCATGCTCTCCGGTGATTCATACAGTCCAACTGAAGACAATGTCGAAACAACAGCATCAACCGTCTGGTTCAAATTAGTTACAAAAAAGAAAACTTACAAGTTCAGTTGCGATAGCTCGTTTTCAGCCAGACAATGGTGTAACAATATAACAAAATTGATTTTTCAACACAATAACGCCAATTCTAATGGAGAGGTTTTAATTAAGATCCCGATTTCTAAAATAGCAGAATACAACAAAAGAGCGTTGTTTAGCGAAGAGGAAGAAGAAGACAGGACTTTGGATGCCACAATGAACGACATACCGTTAAATGTAACAATAAAATACTTGGGCGATAACGATAACGAACGAAAGAGAGATAAATTGAAGAGAAAATACAAAGGTGAGGAGCCTACAATCGAGGAAGTCCACTTTTTATTTCCCAAAAGTGGTGTTGAGTTTTTCGAAACTTTTGATAAATTAGTGAATCCTGTTGTTCTAGACAATGACAACCAATCATCAAAGTCTTCTATCACAAGTACCAATTTTTCGGAAAAAGCGATATCTACTTTGAGCAAATCACCAAACCATTTAGTGCAAACAGTGCTTGACTTCAACAAACCTGTTGATGACGATATTTCAGCATTTAAAAAGTTTGGGACTACAATAACATCGCCAACACGAATTTTCAAAGCTACTATCACGTCACCAGAAATGACTAGCATTGATGAAACTAGTTTGAGAGATAGCTTTGACAGTGATCGTCTTCACCTTCCACGAGATATGTCTGAGAGAGCATTGAAAAATTTGGAAGTGTCATTTGTGACTAGTCTTAAAAAATTGGAGGACGCATCAAAAAGGTACGAGAAGCCCCATATGGAACACAGTCAGACAAATCTTGCTTCAATATTGTCTGACCCTTCGGAAGTGAAAAAAGAATCGAAAACAGCTATACTGAAGAGTATCAAGGCTCTATATAGTGTTGGGACGCATTGGTCAGCAACCCCAAATCACTACTTTGAATTGGGCAAATATTATGTTAACAAAGTGCAGGATAGAGACTCGTCTCAAAGAAATTTCCAATCTCATTTTTCTACAAATTCGAAATTGCTTGCATCCTATTATGGCCATTTATTGAGAACAGTTCCAGTATATGGTAAAATATACGTGTCTGAAACAGATGTTTGCTTCAGAAGTTTATTGCCTGGAGTATCAACAAAGATGGTATTACCAATGACTGATATCGAAGAAGTAAGAGCTTCACGGGGTTCAAGATTGACATATCATGGGTTGAGGCTTATTGTACGAGGAAGTGAGGAATTGGATCTTGAATTTGGCTCTTCCAAGTCAAGAGATGATTTTCAAAAAGTTGTTCTTAGTGTTTTAGAAAGATTGCACTCGAAGGAAGGATTTAGACCTGAACCATATCAATGGGGTAGCAATTTTGAAGTTGAGTTATACAAGACAAGAATGGAATACAGTGATTCTGAAAATCGAGAAATCCAACAATATGATAATCTGATTGATATTAAATTTGCAGAAAAGAAAATTGAAATGGCAAGAGTGAGAATGTTTGAAGACAGACTAATGGCTGCCTCGGGATTGGACGTCCCCATTATTTTGGAAGATTCACCTTTTTTCAAAACAGAATTGCGGCCATCTACTTCTTATAATATCACGTTATTGACTATTGGTTCTCGAGGTGATGTTCAACCATATATTGCGTTGGGTAAGGGATTGGTAAAAGAGGGTCATAATGTCACCATTGCTACTCATGCAGAATTTGGAGACTGGATAAAAACATTTGGATTAGGGTTTAAAGAAATTGCTGGGGATCCGGCCGAGTTGATGTCTTTTATGGTAACTCACAATTCTATGTCTGTGGGGTTTTTGAAGAATGCCCAACAAAAGTTCAGGTCGTGGATCTCAAAGTTATTGACTACAAGCTGGGAGGCCTGTCAGGGTTCTGACATTTTGATTGAAAGTCCGTCGGCTATGAGCGGGATACATATTGCGGAAGCATTGGGGATACCTTATTTTAGAGCGTTCACCATGCCCTGGACAAGAACCAGAGCCTATCCACATGCATTCTTTGTACCAGAACAAAAGAAAGGAGGCTCATATAATTACTTAACTCATGTATTATTTGAAAACATATTTTGGAAAGGTATTTCCGGACAAGTAAATAAATGGAGAGTTGAGGAATTAGATTTGCCAAAGACCAATTTATACAGGTTGCAACAGACAAGGGTCCCCTTCTTGTATAATGTTTCACCCGCTATATTACCGCCATCTGTTGATTTTCCTGATTGGATTAAAGTAACTGGATACTGGTTTTTAGATGAAGGTTCTGGAGATTACAAGCCACCTGAAGAACTTGTACAATTTATGAAAAAAGCATCCCGTGACAAAAAGAAGATTGTTTACATTGGATTTGGTTCTATTGTAGTGAAAGATGCAAAATCCTTAACGAAAGCTGTGGTGTCTGCTGTGAGAAGAGCCGACGTTCGTTGTATTTTAAACAAGGGTTGGTCTGATCGATTGGATAATAAAGATAAAAATGAAATTGAAATTGAGTTGCCACCGGAAATTTACAATTCTGGAACTATACCTCATGATTGGTTGTTTCCGCGTATTGATGCTGCCGTGCATCACGGAGGTTCAGGGACCACTGGTGCTACTATGAGAGCCGGGATACCAACCATTATTAAACCATTTTTTGGGGATCAGTTTTTCTATGCAACAAGAATTGAAGATTTGGGTGCTGGTATTGCCTTAAAGAAATTGACAGCCAAAACTTTGGGAGATGCTCTTGTAAAGGCAACACACGATTTGAAAATTATAGATAAAGCAAAGAGAGTTAGTCAACAAATAAAACACGAACATGGAGTGCTTTCAGCTATAGAATCGATTTATTCAGAATTAGAATACTCGAGAAACTTGATATTGATCAAAGATATCCATAATCAAAATTATAAACGTCACCATCCAGTACCATCAGGTGTTCAAACTCCAGCTTATGATACCGATAGCGATGATTATGACGATGACGAGGATGATGATGAGTCTGACAAAGACGATGAAGAAGAAGAAGAAGAAGAAAATTCTTATGACGGTTATGATGGAAATGGGGTCAATAATAGTCCTAGTCAAAATTCCTCCAACTAGTCGATTAGTGGTGGTGGATTGTATTAGTTTTAATGTTTAGTATGTAGTATACAGTTTTTTGTTTTACATTCATACCCAATTTTTTTTCTTTGTTTTTCTTAGTGAGGCTTATTACAGAGCACGATAAATTACGCAATTTTGCTGACTCATTTTGCAGCAAGCTAATCAGTGGAAAAAAATAGAGAAGTCTGTGGATCAACTGTTTGCGCTAAAAATGACTCTGGTCGCTTGAAAGAAGCGTTTAGAAACAAATACTCTCATTTATCAGACATCATCAAAGACAAGGCTGGAGTGACATTATTGGTAATAAAAAGAATTAACAAGTTAAGCGTCAATCTACTTGTATGACTTTTTCGTGTGGGCGTATCGGGATCCACAATTCATCACCCGAATTGGAGTTAAAGTGACAGATCCTTTTTTTTTTGCTCTGTCTAGTTTGGTTTTTTCTTGAGCGTTTTTTTTTTTAATTTTTTTTTTTCTTTCTTTTTGATTGTCACATTCACTTTTTTCATCATTCATTAACTAACGATGACATACAAAGACGTGACAGAAGAACAGTTACAAACTAATCCATATGTCAAGCTTGTGCCGGGACAAACCATAGTTGAAATCCCTGAATACACACTAGAGTGTGGCGAAACATTACATAATTTTCCTGTTGCTTACAAGACCTGGGGTAAGTTGAATGAGACCGCTGATAATGCATTAGTGATATGCCATGCTTTGAGTGGGTCTTCTGATGTTGACGATTGGTGGGGAGAATTACTTGGAACTGATAGAGCTTTTGATCCTTCTCGATATCTCATCATTTGTATAAATTTTCTTGGATCGCCTTATGGGTCTTGTTCACCAGTCACAATTGACAAGAGCACTGGTAAGCCTTATGGTCCCTCATTTCCATTAGTAACATTCAAGGATGATGTTGGAATACAGAGATTGATATTAGATTCATTGAATGTCAAACGGTTAGCTGCCGTTGTTGGAGGATCCATGGGGGGAATGTTGGCATTAGAATACCTGGCAATTTACAACAATACCGGATACGTACAGAAAGTAGTCGCATTGGCTACTGCAGCCAGAACTTCAGCATGGTGCATATCTTGGAATGAGACACAAAGACAATGCATTTTCAGTGATCCTTTTTACGATGACGGGTATTACTACGAAACTGGAAATAAACCTGATTCTGGATTAAGTGCCGCAAGAATGGCCGCTTTGCTTACTTATCGTTCTAGAAACTCGTTTGAAAGTAGATTTGGCAGAAAATTGGGTCCGAGATCTCCTAATGATGGTGGTGCCAGTCCTAGAACCAAACACGAAGAGCATTCTTTATTGCATAATGACGGGTCAAAGCTTATCAATGGAGCTCCTGTAAATGAAAAATATCCACCAACTTATTTCTCGGCACAGTCATATATGCGTTATAACGGTTCCAAATTTATCAATAGATTTGATGCAAATTGTTACATAGCCATTAGTCGAAAATTGGATACTAATGATCTTTCTCGAGGTCGAGTCAATGCACCCAACGACGCTAATGGTGATCCATTGGTTCATGTTTTAAAGGATCTTTCAACCCCTACGTTGGTCATAGGAATTGAATCAGATCATCTTTTTACAATAACTGAACAAAAACTTTTGGCTGACAATATTCCAAATGCTATATTTGAGACGTTGGACAGTGAAGAGGGACACGATGCATTTTTGTTAGAGTTTGAGAAAATAAATAGTTTCATCACTAGTTTTTTGAATAATTGAATAATCAGGGGATGCAAGTTATTGATTTTGCCAGTATCCAATTTTACTTGTGGTTTCGAGAAAGTTCTTTCTCTCATTGGTAGTTTAAAGTTAACTGAAATTCAAATTATAGGAGTTTTTGAACATAAAAAGCATATACAACTTGAGTAGCATGTATATATTGCATATAAAGATTCTTTTTTTTTGTAATTGAGTTTGCCAAACATTTTAGTCACTCCCAATATATCGTCAACTCGTAAATGTGATAATTCAGGTCAAGTGCCTACCTCTAACGATTAGCCAACATTTTTTGAAACAAAAATATATTTCAAAGGAACACAGTGAAAACCTCTCTATGTAGGCTGACAGGTGAAAATTATGAATTAATTGCATTGGCCAATGACAAATGAATAGACAAAACAGCAAATAAGGTTGCAAAAGTAGCCCAAACAAACTAGATTTCGGTTACGAGTTTTCCATCTTTCAAAACAATGAATTTGTTTAGAGCTTTGTGCCATTTATTGCAACTAAAATGAATATGCAATTAAACAATCAGAGATGTATTGGATTATCCCCGTGGTATACTTTTGAGTTCACCATTTGTTTTTTTTTTGGGGTTAAATTAGTGCTCCTACTAAAAATCGCATTTATCTTACACTCACCATTTTAATAAGTTATCTATGGTCAATCGCAAATACTATGCTTTTAATTAAGAGTTCTATGTAAATCCCATTTATTTTGATCAATCTATTGGTTTGAAGTAAGAGTTGATTTTCTGTAAAGATTTATTTGACAGTGTAGTTCGGTGTCAAAAATATATTATGATGTACACTAAAAAACACTAAATTTCAAGTCAATGGGGAACACAAAACTGAATTAATTACTATATGTTGGTTTGTGCACTATTTTGTGTCAGAAACTGATCAATGAAAATGATGGTTAT
>OKKB01000096.1_pt1 | contig 57660 bp, 32 predicted proteins | sample 1613931 | NCBI WGS metagenome assembly OKKB01 (sample SAMN04436893, study PRJEB24849) | human gut metagenome | biome: human gut; feature: NICU; material: stool | host: Homo sapiens | place: USA: Saint Louis, MO | collected 2012-02-08
GATTATTCTAAATTCAAGCAAGTAATTGATTCAAACTATCATTATTTAAAGGATAAGAATTTATTATTATTGATGAACAAAGCGGAAATACTTATATTAAGAAATTTGATCAAGAAAGTTTGGATCGTGCTTGATAAACCCAGCACAATGAATTATTTAAACATACCAATTGAAGGACATTATAATGACGAATTGTATTTGGAGAATGTTTTTGTCACGTTAATTGATTCAAATTTAATTAAAGGGAAACTAACTAGTAGTAAGACTGTTGTATTGAGTAAAACTGATACGTTCCCCGATGTTTTCAATATTTATAAATTGAAATATGGCAATAATAATGGTAATTCAAATCAATGGGTTTAAAATTTTACTATTATAGAACAATACATAGAGAAATCTATAGAAGCATATACTTAAACTAATAGAATAAAAGCAAAGCAGTTATTTTACAAGTCAAAAGTATTTCCAACAAATGTTAATTGTTGAACTGTAGTGTTTAATATTTTCTCTCAGTATCGTAAAAACAGAATCGATTTCGCAAATTGCTAGAAAGATCGTCCACACAAAAAATAACCACCCAAAAAACTCTCATAATCCCTTTATATTGGGTTGCTTACAACATATCAATTGCAAACCATCGCCACGGTATCTTATCGTGTTCTACCTCCTCATCTCACCAAATACACAATAATGACAATTACTACAGCATCTGTACCAGAAGAATTGAAAACTGATAAATCGGTGACACCATTCATCATAAGATCAATTGAATTATCTCAAGCCAACCCTATTGTTAGTTATTATTGTAAAATATACGTTTTGGAACATATTTTAACTAATAAATTACATACAACTTCAAAAGAAATTGAATTATTTACAATTGAACTATTAGATGACACTGAATCGATTAAGAATAATACTGAAGATGAAGATTTCCATAAGATTTTAAATAATAAACAATTATCACTTAATGTAGCATTATCATTTACTTATAAATTATTTAATTCATGTCTTGAAACATTACTGAATTTAACTTCATCAAAACAACAACAATCAGCATTAATAAGTAAAATGAAGGCAACTTTGAATTTTTTGAGTTTGTTGGCCGTTTTCAAATCCCTGGAAGATATTGATTGGGAGAAAATAAGTGGTGGTAAAGCCAATGATTGGGATAGTTTTGATAAATTAAATAAGGAAAAAATTAAGATTTTGAAATATCAATTATCGAGATTGTTAAAGGGGGAGATTCAAGTTAAGGATGAATTGAATGATGAAGAATTGGAGAAAGAGTTGGATAAAGAATTGGAAGAAATAAGTGGTGAAGACGTTGAACCAGAACACCATGAGCAATCTGGAATTGAAAAAGAAACTACTGAAGAGATAAATTTACCAGGAGCACCTAATGATATGCCGAAGTTTATTGAAGAAAAAGATGAACACAGCCCACAATTGCCACGGGCACCATCTACTTTAAATGAGTCGAACAAAGGAGAAGAAGAAGATAACGATAATGACGATTCAGTGAAATTGCCCGGTGTACCCCATTTCCCACCCGATGAAGAAGATGACACGGTTAAATTACCAGGAGCACCGAAATATTTACCAGACGATGATTTATCACATATCAACAAATCGTCAACAATTCAAGTATTCCCACCTACTGATGGAACTCAAAAGAAATCAGATTCACCAATTAAAAAACCATCTGCTACAAAACATCACCCACCATTAACAAAAGAAGGCATTAAACAAATATTGAATCGAGATGACACTATTACTCAAGTGCAAAAGCATGCTAAATTTGCTCAATCGGCATTACAGTTTGAAGATTTTAGTGAAGCGGAAAAACAACTAACACAAGGATTGGAGTTGTTGAAAATATTAAGAAAACAAGAAGAAGAAGAAGGAAATTAAATGTGGGATACAACCCAAGTATTGGAAAAAAGTGGAGAGTATGTAATTGTTTAGCAAATGTTAAAGAAATCAACACATGATGTAACAATAAACTATATATCTGGAATTACTTTAATCTACTTTTTGATCTCAAGAAGTTTAACTCTTGTAGGCTGTGTAGGTATATATGTGTGTGTGTATAAAGAAGACTAGCTATATGTGTATTGAGTTATATGTATGATCGAGTAAATTTCTTCCCTTCAAATGGGGCTGCTACCAAGTAAGAAAAGACTCATTAGACAACCACCAAGATGTTTTGTTTCGTTTATATGTTGTACCACGAAACTGGGGCCCCAAAAAACTCATCGTAATCTTAATTTTAGTTGTAGTACTTGAATTCACAATAATGCAAAAAACTTATTGCCAAGTAATCCCATTTGAATACTCCAGATATTTTTCAATCAAGAAAAAAAGAATGGAATTAAAAAGATTAACTTGAAACCAACTCTAACGTGAATTGAATACCACCATTAACAAGAATAACAATAGTTGCAATTATAAACACAAAGTCACGAAAATGAACATGAAGAAAGAACAACAACAACAGAAGCTCTTTTCTTCTTGTTCTTATTCTTTGTTGTTCTATTGAGGTTACTTCACATACATGAAATAGAACGAACTTTAAACGATGAAATTGAAACTGAATAATTAATAACAAGATTGTCTAAATGAGGCTGTGATTTCGATTTCTTTGTGTATGGTGTATAGTGTAAAACTTTTTCAGGAGTATAAATTTCAAAGCGTGTATAAAAATGGAAAAAAAAAGTAAATCTCATTAAACGCGCAATTTATTATCATTTTGTAAACATATGACGTCACACATTAGGAATTGTTCAATGTATTTTTGACAATATTGGACTCAACAAAGCATATTGAGGCTTTAAATGAACTAGTGTAGCAGAGTTTTTGTTCTCTCAAGAATTGTCGTTTATACCAATGGCAAGATCAAGAGAAGTAGATTATAGGATAGTGGTTAGTATTTGTAGTTAGTGTCAGGTTTAAGTAATGCACCAAATAAATGCGACTGCTTTCCTAATTGAGCATATTTTTTATTGCATCTAGATTCATCATAGTAGATTATGCATGTTAAACGATGGGCTGTGATCACCACTATCGACAATTAAAAGAGCAACAACACTATTAGATTTATTACCAGTATTAAGCTTTATAGTGTATGTCCAATTGCAACAGGTAGAATCTCACTTTCAAAGCCTTGTTCAGAGAAGGCAATTATAATAGTCTTTGAATATACTCTGATCTTGTATCCTTTAGAATACCAAGCAAAACCTTCTTTTGTTTGTTTTCAACTAAAAACACCCAAGACTTTGGATCCATTGGCAAAAACAAGAAAATCAATAAGCACAATATTAGACTAATTATGGGTGTATGTGAATAGAATTTTAACATCAAGAGCTTTGTGCGATGTTCATTTTAGCAAATTGTGTTGTTGTTGTTGTTGTTATTATTCTTTTCTTCTCTGGGTTAAGAGATATAAAATATTAGTAACAATAAAATATAATAATTAGAACAGTAACTCCAAAATTATACTTAGGAAACATATATAGGTTCTTAGTTTTCCCTAAAAATCGACATATTGCAACAGAATACATTTCTACAATTTTCAGCCATCAACTACAAATTTGTCCTAACAAAATTATTATTCATTCTTATCTGTCCAACCAACACCATTAAGATTTAATAGAGAAATATAATAACTAGTTGTTGTTAGTTTGTGAATGGATATAACCACAAACCTAGAAAATAACACATACACCAATACATTATAATAAAAGAAGATCCACTACAACACAACACAATAAGTAAAGGAAGCAAAAGCAAGAGAGAGCCAAAGAGAGAAAAAGTAAAAAATCAAAACATTCAAAACATTCAAAAATTGAGATCAAACTTTTTTTATTTTTTCTTTCTTTCTCTTTTTGGACGACAACAGTGAGAAATCTTTCTACCCACATTCAATCATATCTCTCAAAGAGCCACATCATACACATATATACTATTTATTACTATTATTCTTGCTTATTGAAAGTATAAAACAGCATTCAATATTTTTTCCTATTTACAAGAATCTAGCTAAATCAAAATACCTACTAAATTGCTATCATGGAGGCAATGAAAAAGAGAATGACTACGCATTCCCCCAAACCAGAGTCTCCGAAACCGGCAACTTCTCCAGATTCGGATAGCTTGGAAGGATTATCACCAGAATTGGTACCTATTGTCACACTTTTATCTTCTCAAGCACATCGTCGATACAATGAAGGGATCTTTATGCTTTATTATGATTTAAATGGTGATGGGAAACCCGCAGATCGTGAATGGAGAGAAGTTTATGGTATTTTGACCGGTAATCAATTAGCATATTGGGATGCAGCAAATTTGGCCCAGTTTAAAAATAACCCAAGTGCATTATTGGAGACTTCTTCTAAACCAAACTATATAAATTTCACCGATTCAGTGTATAATGCCATGAAGACGTTACCGGCAGCCAAACAAAACTTGGATAATGTTATTATTGTCTCAACAACTTTGAAGAATAGATATTTATTACAATTTAAGTCTTATAAAGATTTGACTGTATGGTATGCAGCATTGAGATTGTCGAATTTTGAATACTCATCGTTGCAGGAAGCTTACACGGGGGCATTATTATCAGCAAGAGGATCACGATTGTCAGATATAAGGACGATTTTGGCAGAAAAAAGATTTGATCACGAAGATTGGGTTAGTATAAGGTATGGTAGTGGTATGGCTTGGAAACGTTGTTTTGCTGTCGTTGAGCCTTCGACCTTAAAAAAGAAAGTGTTTACCCCTGGTCGGATATTATTTTATGAAAATGAACAGAAAAAGAAGAAACAATTGATGGCAGTGGTAACCAACGCCACAGCTGTTGCTGCTATATATCCACAATCACATTTATTGATTGACCATTCTACAATGTTGAAAATGGAAGGTTATATTAATTTCACGTCTCCAAGTTTATCAACTAAAGTATCTAAAAAGAGTGCCAGCGATTTTAAACACACATCACTTTTTTTAATGCCAGAACAGCATTCTTCTGTACCTGGATTTGACACATTGATTAGATTTTTAGTGCCGTTATTAGATTCTTTCGGATTGTACGGGAGACCAAAAAGACTTAAAGCCAATAGAAATGATACTGACTCATTGTTATTTGGTTTGCCAACTTTACCTCATGTACATTATTTGGAATTGAATGATGTCTTGGATTTAACTAGAGGTGATTTTTTGAGTTGGGATTTGAAGACTTGGACAGATAATATTAAAGGTATTTTGAAAACAAAAATTGATAGAGGATACGAAGGTTGTGGAAGTCAAAGAGGAATCAAGGGGGCTGTTACCTCTTTAAGCAGTCCAGTGACTTCAACTGGTTCACCAAGATTTGCTAGTGGCCAAGGATTTTCTTCGAGACTGACATCGTCTTCCTCGTCTCAACCTAGACAGAATCAGCAAACACCCCAACAAAGGAAACCACCACCGCCAGGACCTGAATTGAAACCTGCTGGTAAAAGTTTTGATAAGAATGTTAATGATTTACATATTGGAGTGTCCAATGATAATTTACTTTCGGCTGATAAAATGAAAAATAATCACAAATCAGTGCAATTAGCAGAAATTTACCAAAAGTATTCTGATTTGAAAACGCCAAGTGATAACTACACTGACAGAAACATTTTGTTGAATGGGTCTCATGAACATTTGATGGAAGATGAATTGCCTGCTGGTATACAACAAATGAAATTGCATGACAATATTTATCCTAAAGACGACGATGGCTTGTTTAGTGATGACGACGACGATGATGATTTGGCTAAAGTTGATGTCAGAAAAATTGGTATGAATAATGATGGTTCCAGTCAATCTTTGGATCCAACGTTAGGAGCCTTAAAAGTTCCTTATTCAGACGATAGAGCCGGTAGTTATTCTTCAGTTATTTCACCAATGTCTCAATTTAACAACCTTAAGGAGAGTTACCAAAATGTTGATCGCAGAGCTCCATACCCGAACAATAGTGATAATGAAAGTGATGATGATTCTCCTCCACCTCCAGTGCCATCTCATGATCAGAAATATCAGACAGGTTTACAAGGGAAACTGAGTGCTTTTAGTCAAGGTGCTGCTACTTCAAGAGGCGCTGGTGGAATGATAAATGGATCTTCCAGTGAATCACGTTCTCAAGGTCAACAAAAACCAAAGTATATTTCGTCACCCAATTCGTCCCAGAATCATATTCATAGAATACATTCACCAGAAAAAGGGTCACCATTGGGTAGAGCTAATGTGCAATACCCTATTTCTCCAGAACGTTTGACAGACGTTCACAAATCGTCGGATAATTTAGCTGATGCTATAAAGTTGCCAGTCTTACCTGCTATAAATAAAGTTCCTCCACAAGAAGAACAACGCCAACCACAGAAGTACCCGCAACCACAACCACAATCACAATCGCAACCACATCCATACCAACAACAACAACAACAACAACAACCAAGGCAGCAGCAATTATATTCTCCACAACAAGTGCAGCAACAGAAATATCACCAGCAACAACAACAACAACTTCAACAGCAACAGCAGCAATACTATCAACAACAGAAATTTCAGCAACAGCAACAACCACAAAGACCTTTACAACAACAACAGCAGCAGCCACCACAACAACAACATTATCAAAAGCAGCCACAACAGCAACCACAACAACAACCTCATAGAGTGCCACCTCCTCAACAACAACCCCAACAACAACAATTATCGCAAGCTTATAGGGCTGCTCCACCAACACAACAAAAACAACCACCTCCTCAACAACAGCTTTATGGACGTTCTCAGCCACAAAGTTTCTCCAGGGAACCACCAAATGGTCATCCACAAGGATCAGGGTTTATGCAAAATCGTGGTGTTATTCCTAGAAATAATGGACAAGCACCTCCACCACAACCCCAAAATGGTGCTAGAGGATTTGTTAGCCAACAACAGCAACAGCAACAGCAACAGTACCAGTATTCATACTTACCTCTGGGTGCTTCTGGTCAACCAAAACAACAGCAGCAACAACAACCACAACAACAACCGCAACCGCACCGAGGACATCATCCTTATGGTGCACAATATACTAGCCAGAATCCTAATGGCCAAGCTAGGTATTATTAAGATTGGATAGTTATTGATTCATGAATGAGATTTTTTTTTATACTATTACTTTGTTACTATTACTATTATTATTTGTATTTGTATTTATACTTTAGATATATCTATATATTTTAAGAAAAACTATTTTATATGTCTTTGTTTATTTCTTTTATCATTTCCATAACATGCTCTAATATATATATATATATATGTATATCTATACATCAATTTCATTTTGAAGTTTTTCCGTTTTCTTCAATTTGGTGAAAATTGTAATAAGTATTTATCAATGCATCTTTGACTACAAAATTGTTTCCGAATTGGGACATTTTTATTCAACAATATATCATACCATTCATAAACTTGTGCCACGGGGTTAACGACAATTAAATCACATTGATTACAAGTATCATTAAAATTGAATTTTCCCTTTGTTATCGCCAATTTAATTAATTGATGATATAATTGTGGAACATTCCGTTTCCAGATTTTTGTTTCTTGATAACTAACATCATAATTGGCCAATTTATTCAAACATAAAGTAGTCAAAGAAGGTAAATACGTAGATGGTTGATGATGTTGTTGTTGTTGAATTAAATAGATTATTTTAGTTCGATATTTTAATGTGGCTGATTCTATTTGGTTTGAAAAATTGGCAGGAGAGGTAGCGTCGGCGTCCGTGGTGACGTCGGCGGTGGTGAAATCAATAATATCATTTTTATTAAAATCACCAATTGATATAAATGGATTAGGTCCAGCACGGAAACTAATCAATTTTTTCAAATTTAAAATTTGATAAGGTAAAAATTTCAAGGAATTGGCACCTAATGATAAATCAACTAAATTAGATAATTTATCAATTAATGGTGGAATGACTTTTAATTGATTTACTCTCAATGCTAATACTTGTAATTTGGTGAATTTAAATAATGCTCGTGGTAATTCCGTTAAATTGTTATTGGTTAAATATAATTGATAAGAAACCGCTTGGGAATGCAATTGTGATTGTGATTGTATTGTCGTTGTTGCCGTTGTTGCAGTAGATGGATCGTTTTCATTATCAAGGTTGAAAATTACTAAATTGTTCAAATCTTTGATTTCTGGTGGTAGATCATATAAATTCATACCTTCTAAATTGATTATTGTTTGCATGTCTTCAAAACAACCAAGAATTATATTTCGTGCTCGATTGTAACTGGCCTGTCTTGCCTTTTCATTAACATCTTCTACACCAGTACTGGTATTGTTAGTAGAAACTGTACATGTTGAAGATGTAAATACTAATGCTGGTGGTTGTTGATGATTAAAAGTACCATTAAACCGATTGAATCTATCAATACCAAAATCTGCATCCGAACTCAATTCTTTTAAAGGTTTCTTTTTTATAGGACTATTTTCGTTTCTAGCATTCTTGATGTTGTCATTATTGTTGTCATTATTGCTATCATTATTAGTAGTGGCAATCGGGTTGAATTCATCAAATTCACTTGGTAATAGATTCAAATCAACTTTCTTGGGAGGTGACTTGGGCACTCCGAAATTATATTCTATATTTGTAGTAAAATCAAACTCAGACACTAATGGAACATCAGAATATAAAGCTGGCGGTGGACTACTTGGAGGCAATTGGTACTTATCATTTTCACCTTGTTCATTGTCGTTGTCAATATCAATATTAATTACCATAGGTGTTTCTCCTTCTTCATTTGAGTCGTCGTAGAAATCTTCAAGGTCGACTCTTTTAATATTATCTTTGTCATTGAAACTTTCACCCATTTTTCTTTTCAAACTAGGAAGAAATCTTTGTTCAGATAATGCTACTCGACGTAATTGAGGTTTCAATGGTGACGATGCTGATAAAACAGTTTTCCTCGTGTGATATTTACTACTTGCATTTTCATCAATGGTGGACTTGTCTCTGGGTGTGGTATCATAAGGGATAGAATCGTTAATTGATGAGTTGGTATAAGCAAAAGGTAATAAGGGATTATCTTTTTCCATATCGTGTGGAAGGGGGGGTGTTCTTCTAAATGTATTGGAGGGATAAGGGGGTATTAAAAGGAAAAAAAAAACTCTGTTATATACTATTCAATTACTACTAGATATATAAATATGTTTTAGCTTTTGAATACTATAGCAATAGTTAGTTTCTAGTAAACATCAAAATATAAAAAGAATAAAGGAATGAAGTAGTAAAAAGATGTGATTTTAAGGGTTTAAAATTTTCTGTTTGTGAAGTAGAAATTTTTTTTTATAAGCGTCTATAAACCAAAACAATAAAACCCGAAAAAAAAATAGCGGGATACGCGACACCGTTTGATTCGTTGAATTCTTGAATATAACAACAAATAAACAATTGAATAAGTTTAATATCACACGATAAAGACCTTCGTTTGAACTTGAATACTTTAACACCAAGAGTTAATTGTTTTATTTGTGAATTGGACTAAGTTGATTAGTTTTCTATAACCCATTGACTCTTTCGCGTCACTTTCCTCTGTAAATTCATATTAAGAGTATTGTTCTTAGTATACTATTTCTCTACACTAATCATTAATTCTAAGATAAATATAAGCAAAGTGAATACATAACTTTAATAAATTTTAAGGAGAAAGCCTTGTTGAAATGTGTAAGTTGTTTAATTTTGTACATTTTTGGCCTGTTTTTCAAGATCAAAAATAGAAATAGACTTTTTCTTTTTCGCAGTAATTGATATCACTAATAAAAACCGTTGCATAATAAACTATACAATCTACTTGATAAAACTCATTCTATATATGTAACTTGAATGAACTGGAAAAACCTTTATTGATATACAAGATTTAAAGTAAAGCCATATTTACAGCAGTCTTGTTAGTCTAGCCCCCCCCACAACAAGTAACAAACAATGGCAATATATTTTGTGGTAAAACAATCTGCCACACACCGAGGGTGAAGAATAGAGAAACAACAATTGTTATAGGTGCGTGTAATAATGTTCAATTTGTGGAGAGAGTGTGTGGGTGTGTCTTTGTGGACAATCTTGAGAATTATTTTATCACATTCACCACCAAACCACGACAATCTCACTCATATATCCAACGGTTAAATTTTAGACAAAGTAGGGCTACTATAAGTTGCCATTTATTTATTCTATTCTACACATACCCATTACATTCAAGCTCCACGCTTTATCAAACTCTTTACTAAAAAATGACTGCTACCACGGCCACAACCACCACTAACCCTAGTATTACCCCGGAACTATTACTTAAATTGGCTTACTCTTATCCCAATCTACAAAATTCATGGTATCTAATCGCCGTGGCCACATTGACTCAATTAAACTTATCAGAAGAAATCCCTAAAGTCTTCCATTTTGCTTTACGACAACAATTGTTAGAATTTCAAAATGATTCTAGTTTGTTGACTAATGAAACAATGTTGAAATTAGCTGAAGATTCAATTAGTTCTAGTGAAAGATTCCCTGATATTCATCAAACCGGGGTTAAATTACCTGATGTATTGATACCTCATACTTATAGTGAAAAATTGCCTTTAAATTATAAATATTATCAAGGTAAAGATATACGTCAAACCCAACAATCAATAGTTGATCAAATTAGAGAGGTATTATTGAAAATTAGTATGTTCAGTGGATTACCCAAATCGATCAATTCATTATTAATATTAAAATCAGTAACTCCAACTGCATTAACCAATTCAAATACAGACACAAACATTAGTTTGCCTAAACGTAAGAACATTGTTGAACCCATTGAAGAAAATACCACCACAAATACACAAAATGTTGTTGATACAATTGGTGGGAAAATATCAAACGGGTCTATTGTTGTGGATCAAATTGTTACTAATTTAATTGAAGGATTAGAATACTGGAATAAAATATATTCAAATAAATTAAATATTCGAATCAAAAAAGAAATGTTACGAGCTTATCCAGATTTATGGTATTTTGTATATCATCATATTTATGGTCCATTGATCAGTTTTACAGAAATTTTGTCTCCACAGAAAACTTCATTTAGTTTGATTGCATGTATGATACCTCAAGATGTGAATTCTCAATTGAAAGGTCATTTAAAAGGTGCTATTAATAATGGGGCAACAAAGGAAGAAGTAAATAATGTTATTCAATTGGTGTTTGATATTTGTGATTCATTGAACCAAACTCAATTATGGAAAGATGGTAAACAAAGTGTTCCAAAATTATAGCTTCACCCTAATTCCTTGAAGGTAAAAACATGAAAGATAGGGACACTTTATTAAAGCAGTCCTTGAACAAATATTTAGATACAAATATGTATACATTTTCGAACAATTTCTGTAATTCAATAACAAATTTATTTATATAAACTAAACAAACAATACTAAACAAAACAACAAAAAACAATCAAATTTTATAATTACTTTACTTCGATTTATAATTGTATACTGCTTTGTCGTTGAATCAATAAAATTTGTAATCCACAAAAGGCAAAGAAAGCCAAATATACAAAAACAGCACTGAAAACAGTTTTAGCCACGGCTTTACCATCTTCAGGATCATTTATTGAACCCATAAATGACTCACTATTGGTCTGGAAAAGATAACCAATGACTGATAATATAACTATGGCGAATGATGAAGTAATAAAACAACAATAAGCTTGAAATGTCGATACAACTGGTTTCATGATTTTATGTCTTGTCTTAAATGTATGTATATGTATATGAATGGTTTCAAAATGGTTTCTCTACTGACGATAAGGTATTGAAATGTTCCGCCAATTGGTTAGTTGAAGAATAAAAATATAATTTGTTGATAATAATTCAAAACCAAAGAAAAAGGATACTTCTTGGTGGTAGTAATGGCTGGTACAGTAGGATATAAGTTGTTATTATCTTATCACTGAAACTCTTTGGAATTGGAAATTGAGAATTGAGAGTTGGTGTTGAAAACTTGAAAGTCAAGCATTTTTTTTGTTTGTCGTTATTTGTCGTTGAGGACATTTTTTTCCCAGAAAATGTCGTTAATGATACACTTACTCACTAACAGATGTATATGTCCGTATCTTTACAATATATTGATCTAGGGTTGCTATAGAAGGATATTCAAAACAAGAGTACTTATGGCTTGTTTTAGGCAATTAATGTTCTCACTATATGGTATACATAACTAAATAATGTTAATAAATATGACACCTATTCTTGAATAACTGATATTCTGTAGATGAGAGAATTTAACAGCTACAGAATACTGGCTTCAAGTGGGCAATAACAATAATACTTTAATATCATGCCTGTCTCTCACTTATACACCCTTGATATCAACAATGTCACCATTGCTGCTCTCACCATTAGAACGATGCCGACGTTTACGACGACGACTATTACTATCAAATCCCATTCTTTCTTCACTATCATCCCCATCATCTTCATCTTCATCTTCATTGTCTTCCTCATCGTCATCCCCATCCTCATCATTATAGTTTTTCCCAAAACTATCATTATTTTCCAATGCTGACAGCTTTACAGGACTCAGTCCATTGTCAGTATATTCCTCTCTTTCATTCTTCACTGGACTACTACTTCCCATCATCATCATTAACTTAATTTTCTCCTTTACTTTCAATTCTTTATCATGATCAGTGTTGTTTATATTATCATTGTTACTAGTGGGAGTGGTAATACTGGTAGTAGTTGCCGTTTCTGCCGTAGTAGCAGCAGGAACAGTAGTAGATGTAGTGTCATCAGCAGTGGTAGTACTAGTAGTGGCAGCTGCAGCTTCTGCAGCGATTTTCTTCTCTTTTAATTTATTTACTGCCTTGTAAACTTCTTTCATAAAATTCAATCTATCACTCACAACGTACATATTTTTATACCATCGATTTTCAATCTCCAAATTGTGCTTAATCGAGTTAACACTGACACTACCACCGGTACTATTATTATTTTTCGATCCTCCTTGATCACCATTGATATGTTTCCTATTAAAAAGTTTTTCTGTATTAGTACTAACAGGGGTTGAAGAAGTAGTGGGAACAACATAACCTTCATTGTACTTCTTCATTGAATCTATCATTTGTTTCATTTCGTTTGTCATTCGAGATAGTTCTTTTGATACTGGTATGATTGAAATTAGGTGATTAGGGGTAGTGACTGAAGTTGATGTCGGGGTAGGTGTACGAGCTGGAGTTTGTGAAGGCGTAGAAACCACTGATGGAGTTCTAGTTTTAGTTGTGGCAGTTCTTGAGTCTTTAATTGGACTTGAATTGATATCAAATGTTTGTGATTCTGCTGTTGGTGTCCGTTCTTTCATATCATATTTGCCACGCATATTTTTATCTGCATTATTTAATGATTTGATTCCTGTAGTTGGTGAAGTAGACACTGATTTATTGTTTATATCTGGTTTAAATTCTGGGGTATTATTCAATATTCCAGAATTAGTGGATGCAGGAGAATTTACAAACCTTCGACTATTATATTTAAATTTGACGATTTTTGTAGGTGACAGTGTGAACGATGATGATTGGGAATTAGAAGTACTAGTATTAGTGTTATATTTAGTCGATAGGGCTATGGTAGTATTGGTATAATCTGGCATAGACGATCGTCTAGTTGTTCTACCGGTATGAGGTGTATTAGCTGATGAATGTAGGGATTTAAATCTTTCAGGATCATATTTAATTGAAACAAACATTGTGTAAGTATAGGGTGAATGAACGGACAATTGCAATTATGGAAATCTAAATTCTGAAAATATTAGTTTAGTGGATATATAGAAATATTTATAAAGCACACAGTTTATAGAAACCTTTTTGATAGTAATCAATAGTGTTAAATAACTTGAGTGTGGATGGGTTATTGGCAGTTGGTGGTTGGTGTTCCTTGAACAAACCCAAGTTATCAAAAAGTTTGGAAAAATTGCAGTCAAGCGAAAACGAAAATTTTCTGAGTTCAGATTTTTCTCCCTCTAACGATCAAAACAAAAAAGAAAACAGACACACAATCTTATTAATTCGTCTTGAATTTCAATCGATAAACACTGATAAACACCAGCAGTTTAAGGAATTATAGATAGTTACAAACCATCTGAACTTGAATAACAACTTTTCTTTTTTCTAGCTATCTACATATTGACTCATAAATGACTACAGGAGCTTTACCATCTACACCAGCAAATGAACCCTTGATCAAATCTGCAGATAATGTTGCTAATTTGATTGAATCATTTATAGAATTAGGAGTATTAGTCCATGATAATCAAGGAACTCCACAATCCAATCAAGCGTTAATGAATAAATTAAATCAATTGATTCTGCAATTATCTCAAACATCAACCACAGCCAATGATCCTAATGATGCTAATACAAATTTAAAGCAATTTCTTATACCCATTGATGTGATTTCATATATTGAAGATGGAAGAAACCCCGATATATATACTAGGGAATTTATTGAAGTTAATGCTAAAAGTAATGCTCGATTAAAAGGGAAAATGTTGGGGTTTAAAAAACTACGTGATGTTTTTGGTGATAAGTTGAAACAAGAGTTTCCTCAATTGGAAAAAGGTGTTGACGATATAATTAACCGAACCAATGATAATAGTAGTCACACCGCTAGTGTGATCACAGACACTGCTAATAATAACAATAGTTAATGTGGGCAAGGAATAGAAAAAAATTTGCGGACAAATAATTCGGCGACCCTTTAATTCATTGGGAGGATAGGAATTTTACAGTAAGGAATTGCTGTCAATTCAACTAACAACAGTTCAATAGAGATGGAAAAACGACCCAACCCCTGAAAATACAAAGGTAGAATTAAAATGGAGAACGCAACTAAGGCTGTATAGTTTAGATTTTCAATTGAACAGGGATTTTGGGTGGCTATAAATTGAGGAACGAAAACAGGATTCACTTTTGTTGTAGATTTGGTAAATTGCCATCAATTTCACAACAACTATCAGATACTATGTAAGCATTTGTTTTAAACATTTTGTGGTGATTGATTGAAATATAGTTAAATAGTACAATTCTTTAGCAAAATGAATCGTTCAATAATAAACTATTCATTGTCACACTAACGTAAAGCTCAATATCCACAACTCAGTTTTTGTAGTTATAACACTGAAAAGTTAGAAAACCCCAATCTTATAACCATAAAAATCTTTGGAAATGAAACGGGTTTGGAGCGTTTACATTTATTAGTTTTCAAATTGGTTAGGAGATATGTTGCTGCATAACCATCAACTGAATTGGCCAAAACTTTACCTATAAGGAAGTGAGAAGAAAAAAACGAATCTTGGCTGAACAATAGTGCCGTTATTCGGAGTAGATCTCATAACCAAAATTTCTGGTTACTTATTACTAGAGAATTGAAGTTGTGTTCGTGTTTGTTTATGGAACTTTGTGGTGTTGCGTAGACATAGTTATTTTTTACATTCCGTATCTTATTTTATGTAACAACAATTATGCATAAGATCGTCCATCTTGTCAAAGATTTGATGTATTAACGATCTACAATAATTTGATTTGATTTGATGTAATATGAAGAACTGGTAATGGGAAAATCAATTCATGTAATATTATATATTGTCTGGTTGCAATGAATATGGTAGTAGTAGTGAACGGACCTAAATAAAAAAACAAGAGCCTCTGATTGTTCAAGAAAAAAAAGTGGGCTGGTCAAATCAAATCAATTTGAACACAAGGCCGCGCCTACCTACAAACATCAACTATTATGATTCTTTCCCATTATTTTGAATGTAGCAATCATCCTTGACCATTTAGCTAAATCAATAAAAGTTTAAACTACTATTAAACCTGTTTGTATACTTTCACATTAAAAAGATTAGTTTACAATTCTTAGATTGAACCAAATTGGGTGATTTTTTCGTTGTTTTCGGGTTAGAGTTTTTTACGCAATTATCATTTCTTCGATTATACACCAGATTCAATAACAACATGCATCTCCCCGAAAAACGCAATAACTAGCATCTAACATAGTAGAAATAGATTTAGTTTTATTGTATGCACACACAAAAAGATGTAATTGGAACTGCCCGGTAAAAATATGTACGTGCTAAAACCCAATTAGGTAATAGCCAGATACCGAGAAGACGCACCACGAGTTAAACAATATATTCTCCTCATAATAATCAGATTCAATATCCAGATCTTGTTGAGCTAGCTACTTGGTGTAAGTACTTTATTGGATTTAAAATTATATTTAACAAGCATACTGTTGTTAATATTATATCTGTTCAACACCAATAATAATAAATGTCATTAATGAATATTATAATCACTGTCTTAATTCCGTTGAAGTATTATTATTGTCAAACTCTCAACATTTTATAAAATCCTATCTCCTATACTATCATCACCAGATATACGAAAATAATGAACAAAGTGCTTCCAATTCGTATGATTTTCTTCTTTGGTTTTTAGTTCTTTGTGTTTGAATTTGCATTAACGTTCTTCATACAATTTTTGAATTTTAGATTGGGTGGTTGTTCAAACCGCGATGCAATTTTCTAATTTGGTTTTGTAACGCAAACTAAAAAACTACAACACCACCAATTATTACAACGACAATAACAAAAATCTACAACAATACGACTTTACGCAATTGAATCGCTAAAATTGAAATTAAACAATAAAGACTAGCCAGTAAAAATAATCTAGAAATGTGGTTTTTATTTATTGTATTCAATCGCCTACTTTACTTGCATTTCTCTTGTTTTCTCTCCCTCCTCCTCCCCCCCTTTGAAAACTGAATTATTGTAAACTCTTATGGTTGAATTTTCGGTGTTTCTTTTTCCATTTTTTAGTCTTAGTTTTAGATATTACATTGTTTTTTCTATTTTGTGATTTGATCATGATGATGGTTCTTTCTATTTCTGCTTGAATTGCTTGTACGTTTTTTTCTTGTTGCTTGTTTAGTCTAATTTAATTGTTGTTCTATTTTATTACAATTTTCGATATGAGTGTTAACTATGACTATCAGGCCAGTTGTAAAATATAAATAAAAGCTATAATCCTCCAATAGTATATAATTCTTAAATAATTCTGGTTGTTTTCCTCTTTCTTTCTAAATTGTATTCATTATCAAAAATTCATTCAGTTTTCGCACCCACTCTCCCATCACTTTCCTTAATCCTACTATTTGGTCCCAATAAATCTACAACTACCACTCCTACATAATGCTTAGTTCTAAAATTTATTCCCTCGTTTTATTATCATTATTTGGATTAGCCAGATCAGCCGATGATGTAACTACTACTATTACCACTACACCTTATGTCACTGCTACCACTACCGTTGGATTACAAGAAGATATTTATGCCACTGAATATATTTATACCGATGACAATGGTAAATTAACAACTACCACTGTTCTTGCCAGTACTGTCACCAATCCGGCCGTGTTACAAGGAACTACACCTACTACTAAGCCATCAGCTGATCCCTCAAGTAGTGATGATAACAGCAACAAACCATCTTCTTCAACAACAGCAACAAGTGATAATAGTGAATCCTCACCAACTGGTTTCTTTACAGAAATTAAAGTTGAAGTTCCAGAAGGTGTTTATTCCACTTCAACCAAATATACCCATACAGTATTGGATGATGGTCAAACTGCTGCTCTTGAATTAGTGGTGTTATATACAGCCTTTTGCGAAGTGTAAAGCAAAAAAAAAAAGAATACCTAAGGTTTTGAATTAAACATCAATTTATGATTTTAATTTGAAACTAAAAATAATCTTAATACTTATGAATGTTTGATCTTTTTATTTTTTTGTTTTATTTCTTTGGTATTTTCTAGTTTGAAATATACCAATCGTGTTTTATTAATTTGTTTGTCTCTTTACCCTGGTTTTAATCTAGAATATACATAGAAATATGTACAATATAAACTCCAGTATTTTTGTTTTTAAAACACATTACATTGTAAATATTCAGGTCTTGATTCACAATAAGGAATATTATTGTTAGCACCATCGTCATCAAGGTACAAAATTATTCCTAAATCTTTTTTAAATCCATTGGTGAACAATTTCTTCCAAGGAGTTACATAATTGAATTCATACTTAACAAAACTTTTGGCCGTTGACTTGTTCTTTTTAAATGATATATGTTTATGAAGTTTCTTGAAATTAGTGGCAAGATTTTGTTGATGAATAAGGTTTTTTTCAATTTTAATTAAGCGATATTTTGATTTTGGTAATGATATAATATTCTTATTGAATGGTTGTAAGATTTGTATTATTTCACCTTCTATTCTATCAGGTTTGTTTATGAGTTTATCACCAAAGTCAATTCCAGCAGCAGCAACAGAAGCAGTACCACCACGACAAGTAATGGTATGACTTCGATATCTGCTCAAATTAATTCCATTCAACCCTAAATCAATGTTTATTCCTAATAACAACAAGAAATTACCACCAATGAAAAAATTCAATGGTGTTGATAATATTTGTCCTGATTTACCTTTTGATTTTAGTATGGTTATCGAAAAAGAAGTAGTATTTTTCATTTTTAAACAACCACTCAACGGAATTGCATTCTTGTTACCGAAATTAAAACCATAGTTGATAGTTTTGCTAAAAGTGCCATCGGTTTCATTGTTATTGGGATTAAATTTGTTATTGATAGTATTATCGTTAGTAGAATTGGTATTTATCAATTTGGACTCATTATAATTAGATGATAAATAGTTATAATCACCAAAATCAACTTCAATCAATTCAATGGAGTCGGATATAAAATCACCATTGGGATCTGTAATTATGAAAAATGTAGAATTAGTTTCATTGAAACGAATAATGGTATTCGAAATCTTATTGATACTATGTGTATCTGAATTTGTGTTTGCAGTGGTTGTAATCACTTTGTTGAGATCTGCATCAAGGTTGGAAAGTTTTTCCTTACTAATTGTTGTAGGATGATCATTATTGATATCATTGTTTGCAACACCAAAACTTGTAGTTGTCATTAATTGATGTAAATAAACTGATTTCAAAAAATGTTCTTGATTCAAAAAATACCGACAAATGAATAATTCTCGATTATTATTCTCGCTATTGAACTTATCAACAATTGTAAAATATTGAATTGTTTCTTGCTTTATACTTTGTAGTAAGTTATATAATTTATCGTTGTTATCATCGAAGACATTGACATTCCTAGCATTACTTTTTACAATGTCCCTTATACTTGATTGATAGCTATAATTAACGACATGAATTGGTGTTATTTGGACACTTGAACAGAAAACAACAAGCTCCAACAACACCAATAACGCCACTCTCATAATTATATTTGCATTAAAACCCTTTTAATGACTTTGCTTCTTGCACTTTATACAGCTTTTGCAAAGGATACACCAAGAAGTATTGGGTGTTGAATATTTAAATGGGTGTATGTGTTGCAAAAAAAAGAATCTCGTCACAATCACGAACACTAAACTACTACTATTCAGAATTACAAACAATGTTAACAACTGTAAGATAAATATGAAAGAACAAACCCTAATCAATCTATTTATTTAGACATATATATAATAATAATAAGGGATAAAGAAACAGTATTCTAATGAAACACATTTGATAACTATCAAACAAGAAAAGAAATAAGAAACAAAAAAAATTCAAACTAAACTAACAAATCAAATCAAACAAGCAACCAAGCAAACAAGCAAGCAAGCCTTTCTTTACAATACAAAAAAAAGAACCAATCCCAATACCATTAATATTTATTCTTCAACTTCAAACTCAAACCCTTAGTTTCTTTCATTTAGAAAATCCCCAATGAAGCAGCTGATTTCAATGGTTTCACAATTTTCAAATTTAACCCACCACTGGAACTATGATTACGTCTATGTTTCTGTGATTTTGATGATGGTGTCATGGAACCAGCAGCATCACCACTACCAAACATCCCTGAAGTATCTGAACTATCGACGTCTGACAATACACGAGGTTGTTGTGCTGGTGATGGAATAGTGGATGGGGTGAAATTTGTAGCTGGATTAGCCATCATTAATGATCTTCTTCTACTTTCTTTTAAAAATTCATTGATGGAAAGATATTCTTGTTGAAAATTCAAGATCCCATTATGTCCATTTTTGTAATTGCCAAAACTAGCACTAGCAGCCAATCTTTGTTGTGGTTGTTGTGGTGGTTTACCTTCGTATTCGTCATCTAATTTTTTGGAGGAATAAATTGAGAAGCCTTCTTGAAGTGATTCTTTATCTATATCATTAGCCAATCTCAAAGATCCATTTTTGGAGATTTGACTATCAGAACTTCTATTGATCAAAGTATTAGAATGATCTTCTCCACCTTCTTCTTCTTGTTCATCATCACCATCATGGTTATGACTACCGCCATCAAAGTGTTCTTCTTGCTGTTGTTGATGCTGCTGTTGTTGTTGTTGATATTGGTGATGAGGTTGGTTACCTTCTTCTACTTCTCTTCTATCATCATCATACATGTTGTCAATTAACTCTGGATCAGGTTTAAATGCTGAGATACTTTGAATGTCATCTGTAGAAGTTGTACCAGATCTTTGCATAATATCAAGTCCACCTCCAAACCCAGTACCAGTGCCAGCACTGCTGACTCCACCAATACTTTGTTGGCGTTGTAATAATAAAGTTTCTCGTTTAATACTCATTTCCTCTTCTTTATATTTATTCAAATCTTCTAATTTCATTTGAATTTCTCCTAATCTATTTCTGAACCCTAGCGTCTCACGTGAAATCAATAATTGTTGTTCCTTTAATGATAATTTCAATTTATTGATTTTATTGTCTCTACTCTCAATAATTTTTTCACTGATCAACAAATGCTTTCTCAAATTAATGTTAACCAATTCAACTTCATTCAATTTATTAGTAATATTCTGTAAAGAATTTTCCAATGAAAACAATTTACTTTCTTCTTGATGTGATGTTTTCAAATTTTGCATCTTCAAATTCAATATCACATTTTCTAATTCTTCAATTTTCTTATCACGACGATCTAATTCATCGCTCATGTGACTATTTCTCGCAAGACTAGGCGGTGGTGACGATATAATTGACGCGGTAGATGGTATTGGTAACCGAGATTGGAAGTTGCTGGGTTTAGTGGCCAAAGACGTGGCAATACTAGTTGTGGTAGCAGTACTATTTCTCATCATGGAGAACATCAGTGGTGATGAATGAGGTTCTGAACGGTACGATGATAATTCATCTTCCAATTGCTTGATATAAGATTGATTACTTTGATTCATCTTCTCTAATTGAGTAATTCGATTCTTCAAAGATGCTGTACTCAATTCAGTGTTTACATGAGCACTATTCTTAATTGATTTAGCTCTGGTACCAAATCGAAGTGTCGACAACGTTTCCAACTCATTGAACGAAGATGGTGAACAATTGATGATTAACGAGGTTCTTGAATTACCACCAATGGATTCCTGTAGAATACGTGTCAATTTGGAATCTCTATAGGGGATATGAGTTGATTTGCCATCAGTTAAGGCATTGATCACATTACCCAATGCTGATAATGAAGAATTAATTTTCTTTGCTTCTTCTAAAGTTTGCCCCTGAGCACCAGTTTTGTCAACTTTTTCACTACCGGCAAGATCAACAAGAAACAAGTTTGATCGTTTAATCACTTCAGTCTCCATATGCTTTTGAGTTAATTTAACTTGGAAAATTGTGTGTGACCGCGAACTTTCTTCATTCATTTGAGTAGATGATATGGAACGGTACTTTAACCCTTCAGAAAGAATATTTAATAGCTCCAATTCATTAGTAACCAGTCTTGTAGCTAGCCCCTTCACATATATACCATTCAGTTTGTCTTCATGTATAGTGAATTTATGATCAAATTCATTGTTGACAACATCGATTAAATCTCGAATTTGTTCCATATGAATTTCCATAAACGAAACACACACAGAATATTCCACCTCTGACGACACGGCTTCATTTGCCGAAATTCTCTCAAATATTTCATGGGATATTCTAGGTATAATACCTTTGGAATTAGGATCCAGTAATTGTGGTCCACCCAACATGGTATACGATTTACCTGAACCAGTCTGACCATAGGCCAAGACAGTACCATTGTAACCATTTATTAAATCATCGACTGTTTCGGCAATGGAGAATTGGTAGATATCTAATTGACTTGCTTCAGGGGAAAATACTCTGTCAAAAGAATAATGGGTTGTGTAATCCTTTCCATATAATGTCACAGTTTGAGTGTTTGGAAATTCAACAATCAGTTTACCCTTTTGTAGTTCCTTTTCATTTTCAGGTCGAAATCGACAAATAACTTTGATGTTGTTGATAGTGGAGATATTAGAATCCATTATAAATGTAGATCCTCTGACTTGTGATGGAGCCAAGAAATTGAATGGCAGCCCAGAACTATTCATGGAATCATCATAATATTCGACACTTCTATGTGAAGTAAGATCCCCATCAAATGATTTTGAATGTACACTAGACATAATTAGATCAAATGGATTCTTATTTTTAGTGGTAGACTTGCCGTTTTAATGACTAGGCTGAAAATTTTGTTGATGAAACAATGGCTTTTGAAATTCTTGTTGCGAAATCCCGTTGAAAACCAATACTTTTGAAATGGATGAGTTGATAGAAAAAAAAAAAAAAACAAAACAAAAAACACGAACTTCAGTAAGGGGAAAAAATTGGATGTGGGAAAGACTTTTGTAAATTATATATACTGGAAAGAACAAAAATTGAAGGAATAAAAAGAAAAAAATCAGGAAAATCACCACAAGTTTATAAACTAAGTACACTTGAGTGTTTTATAAAGTTATTGAAATCCAGAAGATTCTGGATTATATTAATATAAATTTTTGGTGGTGGTGGTGTTGTTGTATGGGAAAAAAGAAAACAATATGCAATCTTACCAAAAATAATTTTCTCTTCTTTTCTTCTTCTCTCAGTTTTGAATGTTTCTTTTGTTTTCTCTTTTTCGTGTAAATTGTGCGACTGTCCCGCCCAAAAAAATTATTGTTGTTTTGTTTACAACTATTGTTTCTGTCTCTTTATAGTTTAAATTTATCTTTGTGTAATCGTCTTTTTGGTAATGTGAACAATTGGTATTCCTTCACCTGTTGTAATCAATATGCTGGTATTTGCTGGCAATCCCGAATTTATCACTCTACCACAGTATTACAGTTATAATATTTCAAATGTGAAGGATGAGATAAAAAAACCTAACTCGATTGAAGCACAAGAAAAAAACAAAGGATTGAGGTTGTATGAAAAAAAAACTAAAACTTAGACTCTCGAGGGGGATTAACCAAATTGAATGAATAGCGATGGGATACTTATATATATATAAATTCCCTAGTTGTCTTCAATTATACTGATGTCGTAGTTGTTGTTATTGTTTATCAATTTGGCTTGTTTTAAAAAGGAATTCTTTGCCTTTCTGCTTTACTTCTCGTTCTCTCGTTTTCTCGTTTTGGGTTGACTTTGAGATAAAACGAAAAATAATAATAATAATTTTTTTTAAACCGCTTCGTGTAACACAAAGATTATGAGCTCTGTTTTTTTCTTTGGTGGTAGTAAGATTGAGATGATGTGCTAATCGATTAGTTATAGTTTAGTGCCACACCAACCCAATACCCAACTTGTAGTAACTATTATTCACTTACTATAGGAATATTCAGTAATCAAGTAGTGCCAAGATATAGCCTGGCTTAAATTAAGGGGGGGTGGAGATAATACAGGGAATGTAGTTTATTAGATGCACACAAACTAGTTTGAAGTGGAAAAATACACGCGTGTAAAACAAAAAAAAAAGAACTTGCTTTTACAACCACAAAATATTCTAGATGCTTCTGATGGTGGTAGGAAGAAAAAGCAATTAGTTTGATAAGTTGTTGGGTTTGTGACTAAATCAGTCGAGTTTGTCGCCTTGTCAAATGAAGTATTGATTGTTTTTTTAAAACAAATGAAATCAACACTTTTTTGCAACACCAATTAAATGAAAAAAAAAAGAAGTGGTGGATAAAGAGTTGGAAAATTTGTAGGGGTTTTGACAACCTACAAATAAGACACCAAAGAAGAAGTTTGTGGAAATAAAAAAATAAACTGGAAGAAACTTGAGGGGACCAATCAAATAAAATGTCCAAACTTTAAAAGACTCACAAATACTATTCTGAACAATTGGTTTGTGTTGGTTAATTATACTTTTATTATTTTGGTATTGAATTTTGTTGAATATGATTTATTCTGTTTCTATAGACGTAGTATCTCCAATGACTAACAAGGTTTCTCTAATCGAAGTTGCTGGCTACCGATGCTTCGTCTATGCTTTAAATAGAAGTACCTACTTAATGTACAAGTTTTCCAAACCGATGAATCTGTAGAGGTTACAAAACAGCGAAAAAAAAAAAAACAACAAACCCTTGATAATCTAATTAATTAAACGTATGGGCTTATTTGCTTGTGCGTTTAGTATATGCATAATTAAGGATCACCAATAAAAAATACTTTCTGTTGCTATTGTACTCGGTTTTTAGGCTTATTATTTTGGAACTAGTTTAAATTTAGTCAGTTCATGGCTTGATAAATTTACAATGAAATACAAAGGACAAACACCTATTCAAGAAATCAAATCAGAATTAGCTTTTTTTGTTAAGATAATTTCCTATTTCGATACTGTTCCAATGTCAAAGTTTCAAATAACGAAAAACAGTTGAATTATTACTGTTTTATCTCCTCCTTCTAAAAATCAAACACCCAACAACAACAATACCACCACTAAAATATGTTTTAGTTATCTGTTCTCTTTTTTCTCACCTTTACAATAACGAACAACCTCAAACAATAACCACCAAATTAATTCGATTGTTAGATGAGCAACTAACATCTCGTGGCTTTGTCTTTTAGGACAAGGCAATCAAGTAGGTAACGTTTCAACCCTTTCACTCTCTTGTTGTTTTTTTTGTTTTGTTCATTGTTGGCTTTTAGCGTTGTCAGGGCGAATTCCCGTCATCGTCATGAGATTTTTCATTTGTTATTTTTTGCGTACATACCACAGCAATAATTTATTTTCCATTATTAACGAATCTTATATGTGAGCCTATTAAACCAAGATTTCTTTTTTGAAATATGAAGTGATTCTTTCATCTTCTTCTTGTTTTTATTAATGTCGATCTTAGGCCAGACTTTCATCATAATAGTAGCATTTTCTTATGAAACTCTATATTAAGTGCTTTCCAATATTTTTTTATTTTCTAATTGGCAATCTTGCGGTTAACACCCCAACAATTTCCGAGTTTTTCATTGAGCCTACAACTTTGGTTTATTTTACGCGTTTTTTTAAGCTTGTTTATTGGTTGCATTTAAAACAAGAACGAATTCTCACTTTCTCTTTTCATTCTTCCTTTTTCAAAATAGTACCTCATCCCTTGAAATTAAGTACAAGTAGATCATCGAAATACAAGAGAAACATGCCCTTGAAAAAAAAAAGGGGAAACATAAATTTTGTGTTTACTTCAATGTCATTATCGTCGTCTAATTCAATAGTGAAAGAAAAGGACGTGTACTATCAAACAAAATATTGTTTTTCTGCTTACATAATATCACGTGTTCATATTTTTTTATTTTTTCAAATTTGAAGAAGTCAAAAATCTGCAGTAGTCATCTCCCATCCAGAGTCTAATATCAGTATTTTTCTTTATCTAATCAATATCTTTGCAGCCACATACCAAACTGATTGAAACCTTAACTAGCTACATCACCATTTATTAACCATCTAAAGGTACTAATGAAATAGCAAACTACAATCAGACTTGACACATGTTGCCAAATTAATTAATAATAAATTAATGAAGAAAAAATTTTCATCAAGAAATCACCAGATATCACGTGATATCATTGTAAAGAAGCGTTTACGAGGGGGGGCAACACGTTAATTAGTCATTTCATAGTTAATATGACAGGAGAAAAAAAATCAAAATTGGATGAGAAATTGATCGATGATTGTTGTAATATAATTTTTCATACTTTTTCTATCATTCTTTTCTTCAATAAGTCAATTCAATTTCTAACAAATTAGTATCAATATTTTTTGTTTGATTCTTTTTGAATAACACTATACAACAATGTCATCTCCTCAACAAATTGTCAACTCATTCCAACAAGCCTTGAATTTATCAGGATCTCCAAATGCTGTTTCTACATCACCAACTCAATCATTCTTGAGTCAATATGTTCCAAGCAAGCCAGCTAAAGCTTTGAAACCTTTCAAAACTGGTGATATCAAAATTTTATTATTGGAAAATGTTAACCAAACTGCCATAAATATTTTCAAAAACCAAGGTTACCAAGTTGAATTTTATAAATCATCATTACCCGAAGATGAATTATTAGAGAAAATCAAAGATGTTCATGCCATTGGTATTAGATCAAAGACTAAATTAACAGAAAAAATCCTTAAAGCTGCTAAAAACTTGGTGGTTATTGGTTGTTTCTGTATTGGTACCAATCAAGTTGATTTGGAATTTGCTGCCAAATCAGGTATCGCTGTTTTCAACTCTCCATTTTCAAATTCTAGATCAGTTGCTGAATTAGTCATTGCTGAAATCATTACTTTGGCTAGACAATTGGGTGATCGTTCAATCGAATTGCACACTGGTACTTGGAATAAAGTCAGTGCCAAATGTTGGGAAATCAGAGGTAAAACTTTGGGTATTGTAGGTTATGGTCACATTGGTTCCCAATTATCTGTCTTGGCTGAAGCTATGGGTATGAATGTTATCTATTATGATGTCATGACCATTATGTCTTTAGGTAACTCGAAACAAGTTGAAAGTTTGGACGAATTGTTGAAAAAAGCCGATTTCGTTACTTTGCACGTCCCAGCTACTCCAGAAACCAAGAACTTGTTGAGTGCTCCACAATTTGCCGCTATGAAAGATGGTGCTTACGTTATAAATGCTTCTAGAGGTACTGTTGTTGATATCCCAGCTTTGGTTCAAGCCATGAAAGCCGGAAAAATTGCTGGTGCCGCTTTAGATGTTTACCCTCATGAACCAGCAAAGAATGGTGAAGGTTTATTCAGTGATAGTTTGAATGAATGGGCCAGTGAATTGTGTTCATTGAGAAATGTGATTTTGACTCCACACATTGGTGGTTCTACCGAAGAAGCCCAATCTGCTATTGGTATTGAAGTTGGTAATTCATTGACCAAATACATCAACGAAGGTGCCTCTCAAGGTGCTGTTAACTTCCCAGAAGTTTCATTGAGACCATTAGATTTGGATCAACAAAATGTTGTCAGAGTATTATATATCCATCAAAACGTTCCTGGTGTGTTGAAAACTGTCAACAATATCTTATCCAATCATAACATTGAGAAACAATTCTCCGATTCTCAAGGTGATATTGCTTACTTAATGGCCGATATTTCTGATGTTGATATCAGCGATATACAGTCATTATATGAACAATTAGAACAAACTCCATATAAAATTGCTACTCGTTTGTTGTATTAATTTTGAGTTACCTGTATAATCTTGTTTATTAATTAGCGCCTTTTTTTTATTAGTCTATAGAAAATTTTTATTATAATATGTTTATGAAGAAAAAACAGAAAACAGGATTTGACTTCCATCTTTTTTAATACTTCAGTAGTTAAACGCTTAGACTTCCAGAATTGTCAATCCGAACCAACATGCAAGATATCATTGATAACCAGTTTCTACTTTTGGAATTCTCATATTTAGATGATGAAGACGATGGTGATACAGGATTTACTACAGTCAGTCATTCTACTTCAAGAGATTCATTTTTTGACATTCATGGAAGTGATTTTACTACAAGTACATCAAGTCAAAACAATATGGGAGACAAATTTAAAATTGCCAACAATCTCCATAGCAAGAGCCAGAAATTAGCCGCCGTAATTCAAAAATGGTGTTTCAAGAAATTCTACAAGAAATCAAAAGTAAAACTGAATGCAAGTAAGAAAATTCTGATCATCTCAAAAAAGCTTGACAATAGTAATGACAAGTTTGTTTATTTTGATCAATCAACAGAATTAGAAAGAACTAGCAATATTGCAACTGAACAATCCAAAAGAGATAATGGAAACGTCATGACTTGAAAAGTGTTACCTCAATTTAAAAATACTCTCATTTCGGTATTGTATACTTGATTGAAATATATATATTTATTCAACTATGTATAGCATTCAGCGATAATCAATCTAATCTGTTTGCTTCTTGATGGTGTTTTTTTGCAATTCCTGTATATAATACCACCAATGTTTTCTAACCACAAAACAAACAACCAAACCAAGCAAGAAACTTTTCTTTCACTCACCAAAATTCTCGTTCATCAAATATGGTGGCAACACCAAAAATTTGTTAACAACTTTTTTTTTCTCTCTCTTTTCCTTTCCTTCCCTTCTAATTTGACAACTCTATTTGACTTGGAAACAACTTTAGATCCACATTTTATATTACATATTTGGTATTCCCAATTAATTAGTTTTGTTTTGTTATTTTTTTTGTCAAGTTTAAATAAAGTTATAACAAGTAAACTATGGCATTGGTATCTGCAGCACCATATTTGGCATTATTGGGAGAACCCGATTCAACTTTAAAATCGTATGCCTTATCATCTTTAAATCAAGTTGTTGATCAGTTATGGGCTGAAATTGCCAATAATATCACTGAATTGGAAGAATTATATGAAGATGATTCATTCGACAGGAAAGAATTGGCCGCTTTGGTCATATCGAAAGTTTATTACAATTTGGGAGATTTCGACGCCGCCGTTAAATATGCATTATATGCTGGCAATGAATTTAATTTGGAAGAAAAATCTCAATATATGGAAACCATTGTAAGTCAATGTATCAATTTGTACAATTCATTATCTCAACAGAAATTCAACGATTCAACAACAAAGATTGATCCTCGTTTGACAGCCATTTTCGAAAAAATGTTGAACAAATGTTTGAAAGCCAATGAAGTAAAATTATCATTAGGGGTTGCCTTGGAAAGTTACCGATTAGATTTAGTTGAATCGATTTTACAAGACCAAATAAAAAACAATGAAGAACAAGCTTTGAATTTGATCAACTATGTGTTAGTGTGCTCAAATAATACTGTTAGCAACACTAATTTTAGAGTACAAGTGTTGAACTCCTTGATATCTTTATTATTATCTTTGAAAAAGCATCAAGATTTTTTCACAATCATTAAAATCATTGTACAATTGAACGATTCTGAATTAGCTGTCAAATTATTCCAAGAATTGATAAACCAAAATGAAGATTTAATTGCTTACCAAGCAGCCTTTGATTTAGTTAATGCTGCTTCACAAGAATTATTGGACTTGGTGATGGAAAAATTGTCTAACGCCAAGGAATCTGAAAATGGCACCTTGAAGAAGATTTTGAATATATTGTCTGGAGTGCCAACCTGTGATTTGGACAATACATTTTTATTCAAAAACAATAATGCTGATATCACCATTTTGAACAAAACCAAGAACTTATTAGATGGCAGAAGTTCGATTTTCCATTCGGCAGTCACATTTGCCAATGCTTTCATGCATGCTGGTACTACCGATGATTCATTCTTTAGAAAGAATTTGGAATGGCTTGGTAGAGCAACCAATTGGTCTAAATTTTCTGCTACTGCAGCATTGGGTGTTATTCACAAAGGGAATTTATCACAAGGACGTACCATATTAAAACCATACTTGCCAGGATCATCTGGTTCAGCCAACAACAAAGGTGGTTCCTTGTTTGCCCTTGGATTGATCTTTGCTGGACATGGTAGAGAAGTCATTGGAACTTTGAAATCATTTATTGACGACAACGGGAATGCCGCAGGATCCAACGATATTGATATTCAATTGCATGGAGCAGCTTTAGGTGCAGGTGTTGCCGGTATGGGCTCAAAAAGTGAAAGTCTTTACGAATCTTTGAAAGTGGTTTTGTACTCTGATTCAGCAATCTCGTCACAGGCTGCTGCTTTGGGTATGGGATTAGTAATGTTGGGTTCAGGAAATGAGGAAGCCATCAAGGATATGTTAACTTATGCCTTGGAAACTCAACACGAAAATATTATTCGAGGATTAGCTATTGGTATTGCCTTGTTGAGTTATGGCCGTGAAGAAAAAGCCGATGAAATCATTGACCAATTGATGAACCAAGAATCGTCGATTTTGAGATATGGGGGTGCATTTACTATCGCCTTAGCTTATGCTGGTACAGGAAACAACAATGCTATTAAGAAATTATTACATTTTGCAGTTTCTGATCCCAGTGATGATGTAAGAAGAGCTTCTGTCTTGAGTTTGGGATTCTTACTTATTCGTGATTACACAGCAGCACCACAAATTGTTAAATTATTATCTCAATCCCACAACCCTCATGTGAGATATGGTACTGCTTTAGCTCTAGGTATTTCTTGTGCTGGAAGAGCCTATCCTGCTGCAATTGAAGTTTTGGAACCATTGACGAAAGATGCAGTTGACTTTGTAAGGCAAGGTGCTTTAATGGCCAGTTCGATGATTTTAATTCAACAAAATGAATTTATCTATCCAAAGGTTAAAGAATTCACTAAACAATATGCTGACACTATTAAAAACAAACACGAAGATGCATTGGCTAAATTCGGTGCTACTTTGGCACAAGGTATAATAGATGCCGGAGGCAGAAACTCAACTATAAATTTGGAAAATTCACAAACAAACACATTGAATACAAAGGCAATTGTTGGGTTGACATTATTTGTGCAATCATGGTACTGGTTCCCATTGGCTCATTTCTTATCTTTATCATTTGCTCCTACTTCGATCATTGGTGTGAGAGGTCAAGATTTGAAGGCACCTAAATTTGAATTGAATTGTCATGCCAATCCAGAATATTTCCAATATCCTCCAAAAGTGGAAGAGGCCAAAGAGAAACAGCCAGATAAATTGGCCACAGCCGTGTTATCTACAACTGCTAAAGCTAAAACTAGAGCCAAAAAGAAACAATCTCAGAAAGAAGGTGGTGATATCAAAGCTGAAGATAAGATGGATGTTGACGAAGAAACGAAACCGAAAGTTGATGCCAAAGAAAGTAATGACGATGAAAAGAAGGAAACGAAGAAGCAACCAGTTTCAGATGAGCCAGTGACTGTTCGTTACGCCAGAACTCCTTACAAAATTTCAAATTTGTCTAGGGTATTACCGGTGCAATCTAATTTTATTTCCTTTATTAAAGACGATAGGTTTGTTCCAGTAAGAAAGTATCGTGGGTCTAGTGGTATAGTGGTATTGCAAGATAACAAACCAGAAGAGAAAGTAGAGTTTATCAAGACAGTCAGACAATTGAACATCACCGAAGCACCAGTGCCTGAACCATTTACATTGAGTGGTGAAGATTTGCAAGATGATGAATAAATATTGTTACAGAATGTATAGATTGAAATGATAATAAAATATAAGATTTTTAACAGAAAAAAAAAAGAGGCATCTAATTAAATGTCATATCTATTTTTGTTTCTATGAGCAGTCTAAGAATTTGGGGTCTGTAATACAAGCAATCTCAAGGCTTTTTTTGTCAAACAATACAAACTTGGGGAAAAACGTCCAACCCTTTTTTTTGGAATTTTTCAATCCAAACTTTGTAAATTTGACTTCACGTTGTTTAACTTTATCTACTGTAAAACTTTTCACCAACACGGCAATTTGTAAATGATTCCCAGCATTGATTTCACAAGTTAAACTTCCACCAATACCGAAACTACCAACTAATTCATTTTTAAATGCTGGACCAATTCCACCCAAAAAATTACTGAAATCCAATCTTGCATTACCACCAGATCCCAAGTCAATTGACCATCCTTGTTTATAAGTTGCCCGATTCTGGGAATGATTAGGTATACAATTTTTAAACCTCGCCCATATTTGAGATTGAGATACACTGATTGCATCTTCATAAGATACCTCAATATATTTAGTGGATGATTTGGCAGGTTTGGATTGTTGGTTAAATATATTATCCACAATTTCATCACTGAAAATATATGAGCTGGTCGAAATAACTTGAACGACCTTGTTGTTGTCTAGTTCTGACGTCTTAATATCGTTATACTTATCAACTTGTACCATATTAGATTTGTAGGTCAATAATAACTCAGTGTCTATCATGGTGGGCTCTACATATGGCAAAATCTCTAATCCCAAGACAGTAGTTATAATAGTAAAGATGACTATTTTCATATACCCTGGTCAAGCACATTTTCGAAGCAACATCGGTAGCTTTTAAAAAAAATAGTACGGTTAGTCCAATTTGTATAGCAGCATACCAAAAAAAAATTGCACAACTGGACCTGATGATTGTGAAGCATACACAACTAATCTCTATAACTAATCATTGAAGCTGGTGTAAGCTATTCACTTTAAATTTTTTATTCCTAATTTTGATGTTTAATCCCAACTCTAATTTTTCATAGAATGCCTCTATTGCTTCTTTATTTCGGGTTTTTGTACATATACGATTATAACTAAGATTCAAAAGATATAATCTGCAAGGATCGTCATCCTCATGAATGATCTTGATATCATCAATTGAATTTTCAGCTAAATTTAACACGTATAAATGTTTAAGACTTCTCAGTAGATAAAAGGGGCCAGTTAGTGAATTGTTTGAAAGATCTAGTACTTTCATTTGTGGAGGGAGATTTAACTCTTCAGCTATTTTTTCAATGGAACAAACATTTAATCGTAAATCAACAAGTTGTAATTGCTTATTAAACATATCATTGAATAATGGCCAACTATTGGGAAGTTCATCTATTAAATTGAATCCCAAATTAAGATTCCTTAAACTATTTGGAGGAACCCATTGTTGAAGGGTATCAATTCGATTTGAATACAAATCTAGATCCTGCAAATTAACCAAATCTGTCCAATTCTTATTGACATCGTTATATGAGGTCAAATCTTGAATTGCATTCCCACTTAAAGCCAATTCAACCAATGAATTTGGAAATTTAAAATAAAACAATGTCAGTAAATAGCAATGAGTCAAATTCAATTTTTCTAAATTTTCTGGGAATTCCATATAATTTTTAATTGTTTGAGGTGGCAAAAGATTGCAACCAACCATTTGCAAATATTTCAAATTTTTTGGGAAAACAAAAAAATCGCCATTATTGTTGACCAACAATGTTTCAAATCTGTTGTAAGATAAATCTAATATCTCTATGGAATCAGGTAGGTTTATTAAACATGCAATATTAGTTAACTTGCTTGATTTTAACCTTAATGTTTTCAAGTTTTTTGGCCATTCAGTGATAGCAGCTACCGAAGCATTCGTTAAATTGTTTGTGTCTAATAACAAGGTAGTCAAGTTTTGTGGCCATCCAAATTCAACATCACTTATTTTCGAAATTGGGTTTTCTGAGACGTCTAAAGTTGTTAAAGTGGAAGGCAAAGCCTTCAAACTAATCTCCGTGAGTCCATCATGAGTCAACATTAAAGTGGTTAGATTGATGCTACTAATTTGTGACTTGATATTTTCAAGTTGTGATACATTTGCCAAATTAAAGTATAACTCATTCAAGGAGGCAGGAACCTCGACAGTAGTAATATCAACTTTTGATTCCCACGACAAATCCAATGATTCAAGTTTACGAGGAAACTTTATTCCAGTCCAATTCACAATACCGTGTTTCAAAAATATAATATTATTCAAACTTGGATGATCAATTAATAAACTATTGTTCTGCAAAAACAGTATGCACTTGGTTAAAGAAACTGCCGAAAAATGGATCTTGGTCAAATTATTGAACTCTAGTAATAACTTGAGATCAGAAGGGGTGATTTCATTACTTTCCAATGCGATTTCAATAGATTCAACTTGAACTAACCAAGACTTAAAATTTGTAATTAATTCTTCCACAGCACTCCAATCACCACCACTCATGAGTAATACTTTTTTGGGAATAAATCGAGAAGAGTTTTCTTTGATAAAAGTACTAATCTGATAATATCCTTTAAACGTTGTTAACTTTGATTTTAAAGCTGATATATGATTCATATATGGTCGTTTAGTGGGAGATATCAAGAATTGGAGGTCATTATGGTTGTATAAAGTGCCAATCACAATATCTTGTACAATCGGGATTTTGATTAACCAGTCGATTACATATTCTAGGGGCAATTGTTCTGTTATTAGTAAAATTATATCATCTGGTAACTTGGGGAAATATTCCAATAGAAAATTGGTGGATTGGTCGAAATCAGTCATACTCTTGGTGTGAGATAGTGGGCCAAATTATTAGAGGTAAGAGCTACATTATTTAGCACAGTTATTTTTTTTTTTCTTTATACGTGTTTTGTTATTTTTGCGGAAACTCAATTAGTAATCAATCGTTATTGATTCTTGCAATTAATAATTACAACAATATTTTGTACTTTGGAGAGTGGTAAATTGAATAAATCCAACTATTTGGACAAGAAGATAATGATTAAGCTGTTGCTCTGTTTATTGGAGCTTTGAGTTGTTTTTTTTTACTCTTTTTTGGGTATGATTTTGGTTGTAAAAAAGTTCAACTCTTTGCTAACTGAATATATTGTTAATTACAATAATAATCACTTACAAAATAAAATTAACTCCCTGCTTTACAATTAGAATAACTATAGCAGCACTATGCCTTGCAAACCCAACTCTAATGTTTTATTAGAATAATTAGATTTCGGATTGATAATTAAGCTAGGCCAATAGGTATCACAATCTTAATAATCACGGTAGTAACCGAAAAAAATAAATCGAACCGAACCGAGAAACAAGGAAAAGATCTTCAATGGGGCGCGTTCTAACATTAAAAAGATTGTTATGAATAAAACGTGAAGTTGTACTCAAAGCAAAAAAAGATCAATTTACTATTATGATTAATTTTTTCTTGTCCACAGACTTTAGTCTCCAAATCCTTTTCCCACGGAAATTTATTTCTGCATAATTAAATATATATATTTTCTTTTCAATTCCATCTTCTTTCATTTTATTATTTCTTTTATTGATTTTTCAATCACTTCACAATGTCTTCCTCTTCTTCTACCCCTCAAGCAACTGGTTTGCAAATGAGTGATAGTATCAAATCTTCCACAGATAGATTGTTGTACCGCAAAAATGATATTGTCAGTGCTAAGTTAAGCTCGGATAATGGTATTTATTTATCCGGACAACCTTTACAACATCAACCAAAACATGAAGAATCGATTTTGGATACTTTAAGTGCATGTTATAAAACCCCTGACACAACAGAATCAGATTTCATTCCATTTAAGAATATATTGAACGTAGAATCGATTGCAGGTAGTGTCGACGAAGCAGATGAAGTTGGCAACTCCAATTTATTAGAGATAACCTATGCTTTACCATTCCTGGATTTGAATCACGACTTGAAGATTGATAAAATAAAAGTTGATATAGAAAGTGGCCCGGAAATACCCCCTTCCCTTGCTCAATTTATTTTAACAGAATCATATGGGAAAAGTATAATTCGGCCCTCTATTTTGGTATTGATAAACCCGCATGGCGGCCAAGGACACGCCAAAACTATTTACAAAAATAAAATCTTACCAATATTACAAGCGGCTCGTGCTAATGTTACGTATTTTGAAACTAAATATCATGGACACGCCACTGAGATTGCGCGTGAGCTAGATGTCAATGATTATGATATAATTGTTTGTTGTTCTGGCGATGGGATACCTCATGAAGTTATCAATGGCTTCTATCTTCGTCCAGATAAAGGTTTACTGGCATTCAACAAAATTGCAGTTACTCAATTACCTTGTGGGTCAGGGAACGCGTTGAGTTTGAGTACACATGGTAGTAAAAATGCTTCAGTTGCAACTCTTTATATGTTGAAAGCTCATAAGACAAAATTGGATTTGATGGCTATTACCCAAGGTACAGGAAGTGAAAAGATAACGAAATTGTCATTTTTAAGTCAGTGCTACGGTATTATTGCTGATTCTGATATTGGAACAGAACATTTACGTTGGTTGGGTCCTATACGGTTTGAACTTGGAGTGATACAAAAAGTGTTCTCGGGGGCAAAATATCCTTGTGACCTATTTGTGAAATACAAGTACGATAATAATTCAGAGATTTTGAATCATGTAAATGATTACTTGAGTAATAATGATACTGAAAACGAGTTACCCATTGTCACTGAAGAGAACTTGCAAATAACGAGCCCTGATTTAGATCAACCTGTCCCCAATGATTGGAGACATATTCCTCAAGAAATTTCTCATAATTTGAACATCTTGTATGTTGGCAAAATGCCATTCGTGTCTGCAGATACTCAGTTTTTCCCTGCTGCTCTACCGAACGATGGTTCAATGGACATGATTGTCACCGATTCCAATAACTCAGTGTGGAAATTGACATCGATATTATTGGCAGTTGAAAGTGGGAAACATATTGATGATGAAAAAGTGCACCATACAAAAGTTTTGAGTTATCGTTTGATACCAAACATTAAAGATGATAGCAAACACTACATATCTATTGATGGCGAAGATTTCCCTTTTGAACCTTTTCAAGTGGAGATTTTGCCAGGTGTGTTGACAGGATTACTACAGGATGGGAACTTTGTAGAAACATCATTTACCAAATAGAACTAGAAATCCTAATATATAACATGTATACATGGCTATGGCGTCTTTAATTAATTGATGATACTTTGTAGATATTAGTTTTAATTTTTGATTTATTATTTTCTGCTACTAATTAGTTACATACTTGTACATTATTTTACAATTCTACTAGGTCTACTACTCATAACCACCTCCTCGTTGATAAGTTCCATCAAGAGATCAAATACATCCAGTAGTTTTTTAATAAAAATAAGATCATCTTGTTTCAATAATTTTCTCTGATAAAATTCCTTGATCAAAGCTCTAAAAAAAGCCAAGTTTTCTGCAGGCAAATATTGCAATTTCTCCATACTGGTCCAAATACGCATCAACAATGAATGCATACTATTATGATAAATTTCATTGGAATCTTTAGTTTGTTTAAGAACATTTAGTAATGAAAGATATCTATTTTCATAAACTTTATCAAGATAGCAATTAGCAGAACTATCGGTAAATAACCAATCATATAAGGAATCATAAGTTGTTGTCAGAACTCCCTTTAAAGTTTCCATAGTGGACGCATCTTTGGCTAACAATTTTTCATTAATATCTTTTACCAATTTCAATTCTACCAATAAGGAATCAATGGTTTTCCCAGTTTCCAGTTCTAAAGATTTTAATTTACTGGCATATTTAGATCTACTGGATGTCAATTGAGAAGATAATTTGTCAATTTTATTTTCCTTCTCCTTGGTAAGTTTTTTCAAAGTTGTATTTTTTGTTTCTAATGATTTGTTTCCATTAGTCAACTCATTAACTTTGGTTTCAAGTTTTTGTAACTCAGCTATATTCTGTAATAATTTAAGGTTTTCCAGCCTTTGTTTTTCTTCTCCTTCTTTAACTTGAAACACTTCTTTATTCAAAGCAAGAATTCGACTTTGTAATTCTTTCGTTTTTGCTGCACTTTCAATTTCATGATTACCAAGTTCCCGATCCAACATTGTGACAGTTTTATATATATCATGGTTTTGTCTTTTAATTTCTTTATTTTCATTGGCAATATGTTCCGCATCAGCTTTTTGGTTGTTCACAGCAATTATCAATGTTTCATTATCATTTTTCAATTGAGTATTGGTTTTAAGTTCCAGAGAATATTTCAACTGTAAAGCTTTAATACCACTTATAATAACACAAACAACTTCTTGTTCTGAGATATGTGCATCTGGATTTATTTTCAAACATTCACATATTGAACGCAAACCATTTTGAATTGTTGATTTGAAAACTTCTACTTGGTTGCAAAAAACGTTGCCATCGCGGAATGAATCGTTGCCCTTACTTTGATCAATAAAACGTACGACATTGATTGATTTAGCAGAAGTAATGGTTCCTGAATATATGTTACTAGATGCAAAAGTGTCCAGTATACTTAGGTTAGCTCTTCTTTCCATCTTGTCAACAATCTCTGGTCGCAACTCAGTGATGTTCTTTTTCAATTTTGGAATTCTATCAATTGTTTCTTCCATGGTGGTAATTGCACAATATTGATGATTAAATAGTTGAATACAGAATATAAAATTTTTGGGGAATTAGTGGTTTATTTGTATGAAAGGTTGAAAGTGTTCGAGGAATAGAAATTTCACAAACAATAAGGAAAGATCAGTAGCAACAGCCCAAACAAAAAAAAAAAGATACAATAGGAGATAGTTAATCGTAAAACACAAACACAATTGATACATTTGTGTTACGCATAACAAAATTTCTTTAGAAAAATCAATGAATAAATGAATAAATAAATAAATAATTACTAAATATACTTGTATAAAACTAAATAACTAACAGACCACTAAGTGACACCACATAGGATTAGGAAGAAACAAATAACCAACACTCAGGCAACATAAAATAACCAGACACACCAATAGAAAACAAATCCCTTAATACACAGATCCAATCATTTCGTTGATTCACTTTTATTTTCTGGTTTCTTTGTCAACCCTGACCCTTCCTTTTGTAATTTCAAAATCGTTTCCTCATCTAGTTTATCAAAAGTATAACCACCTTTACCATCGAATTTCAATAAATATTTATGGAAATGCCATAACGCAGTTCTATGAGCAACAGACAAAACAGTGATTCCCAATTCCTGGGCATGCTTATACATGAACTGTTCCATATCAGGAGAGACGGCAGAAGTACACTCATCCAACACAGCAAATTTGGGTTTATGGTAATACAATCTGGCCATAGCTAATCTTTGTTGAGCCCCAATTGACAATTCTTCACCCCAGTTCTTATCAGAATCTAATTGATCAAAATAGTGATCCAATTTCAAAACTTGCAAAATTTGTTTCAATTCGTTATCAGTTTTCTTTTGTTGATCGAGTGCATGGGGATAAATGATTTGTTCTCTCAAAGTACCTTCAACAAGATATGCTCTTTGTGGCAAGTAGAACATATTATCAGTATGTGGAATAGTAATCACACCTTTTTTGACTGGCCATAATCCTCCAAGCATTCTAAATAATGAAGATTTTCCGGATCCGTTTGGTCCAGCAATCAATAAATGATCACCCGATTTGATGGAAAAGTCCAAACTTTCAATTAACGTTACATCAGCTGGAGTCATTAATTTCACCTTATCAAAAGTAATTTCATTGTTGTTATATTTTACATTAGCGGTGATTGTTTTCTTTTTGCGATCAACATCATCTAATGTATCTAAGAAATCGGAAACTCTGCTAGCATGTCCAACTATTTGAAGCAAGTAACGTCTGGAATATATCAAACGATCTAAGGAATCAGATGCACTTAACAATAACCTTCTATTTGTAATGAAATTTCCTGCAGCATTTTTATCATCTGATTCTCCAAAATATTTCCCAATGAAAATTGGAGCAGAACATAAAACTAACCCTGCAGCACCCCAAAAGTATTTTACAATGAAAGTTTGGGCAATTTCATGAATGGCTTTTTTCCAGTATTCACCTTTAGAAAATCGTTCTAAGGTGTAGTAACAATAATCAATGTAATCTAGTTCTCTGTAATGACCTCTCAAAAATGCAATTTCCTCATTATTGGAAACAATTTTGGAATGTGCTGAACGTAATTGACCTTCTAGATTGGCTCTTTCGGCTGCTAATTTGGCAAATGGGGGTGAAAAGAAACGAATAATCATAGTTGAGAAATGAGCCAACAATCCCAATGCCAAAGTTCCTTCTCCATTACCAACACCACTTTTACTCAATTGTCTAGCACATAATATCAAATCCAAAGTTGGTTTCAATAATTGTCCTGGTAGACTAGCTAATGCATAACTCAAACGTGAAACATCAGTGGTGATTCTTTGGTTTGGATCCTTAATTTTATTTCCAGATAAATGCATCAAAGAATAATAATTTGCATCTAAACTATCAGGTAAATACTCTTCCATAATATTTTTGTTCAAGTTAGTTCTGATGGTCTTGCTTAAATTTTGTTTGGTCCAGTTTAACAATGCATTGGTAAAGGCAGCAGGAATACCAAGAAGCATCCAATAAGCCAAATACCTTCCAAATAATTTTAATCTTTTCGATACAAGAGCACCAACTAACTGACCATCTAATGTTGCCACTTTAATAGTTAACAATGCTCTTACAACCAATAAAACTAAATTGGCAAGTAAATAAAATATAGATTTGTCAAGAAATGAAGGTAAAATAGCCCTTGCCAATCTATTGAACGACTCCTTTGACAACTTATGTGATTTCTTTTTCAACTCTTTTTCATCTTGACTATCTTCTTTGTTTGGTGGTCTTGAAGATGATGATGTTTTGCCTGTGTTTGTTGCACCTGCAAAAGCAGCAGTTAACAATATTATATAGGAAGTGTTCAATAGCAACGATCTATTGGACTTGTATACCTTCAACAATGATAGTGCCAACGAGTTCTTTTGTAGTTTTGAGTTCTCTATTGACATGGTTTTTAGGTTATGGGGTATATTGTTGATTAATTCTTCATACAAAAAGAGTGTTATAAATAATCCTCTCTTAGTTTTTTTTTGCTTTATTTTGTTAAAACTGTGATTTCGTTGAAAACTGGAAAGAAAGTGGGGAAGGGAAAAGAAAGAGATAAAGAGTGAGTGAGAGAGCCACGCACAAGGAAAAAAAAAAATCTGGACTGTTAAGGAAAAGGTCGTGTATTACGTTACAAGCCGAGTTCATAGCAAAGGTGAATAATGTGATGATGTTGTATTCTAAAGCCTACACTAGTTGGAATCAAATAATAAAGCCAAGTTGGGCCCTCATTTATAAGCAGACACTCAACTGAAACACTTTAAAAAGCACGATTGATACATCTCGTTGTATTCATTAAAACAATTTATAATAGATCAACTATTGAGAGTATCTTCAAACATCTGTTTATCTTTTTCTATAATACCCTCTAATTCACTCATTCGTTTAAAATAAGCAGCATTTGCCAATTCCTCTGTATTGGTCACTTCGTATTTCTTTAGTAGATTTTTGTATAATTCAACAAGTTGAACAGTGGTTTGAAGTTTGATGGTACTATCTTTGTTATTTATCGTGGCACTATTTAAATGATTGATCTTATGTTGTTTCCATTGAATAATAATATTTTGTATTTTGTTTTCATTCAATGAAGTTAATTTGTCAACATTGTTTATATTATCGGAATGTAGTAGTTGAGCTAATAATAGTATTTGTCTTGCAGAATAAATGCCAGGATTGGTAGTACTAGCACTTGCCATATTCAGTTCTATTAATTCCAATGATACAGCAGATATATGCTAATGTCTATCTAATGAATAATGATAAGATGAATACAATAATGAACTAGTTTTCTTTTTTTCATATTCCACCAAAAAGATGCGCGCGTTGTGTGTGGGTCTAGTTGATGGTCTGTTTTGTTCCTGGAGAGAGGGAAGGAAAAACGCACATTCCAAATCTGTAACGATTTTTGATTTTAGATATTTATGCAATTTCATTTCATTTCTCATACTCGAAAAATCACCACTAACAACTTAAAGCTATTCTAACTATATTTACTTGCTAACGGAAGAAGTCTTTGCTTCTTGAATATACATTTCAGGATATCCTTGCCCCCCCCCAAAAGAATACATCAAATCTTTTATACATTTGGCCCCACGTACACTGCGAACTATAGGAATCTACTAAATCATGAATCATGACAACATAGCACTATTTGAAAGTGAATTTTCACAAATACACCTTAATCATCGTAACAATCTTGACAAAAAAATCTCACCAACTCGAAGGAAAAAAGTGTTATATCCACCACATCTATACCCGGCGAGACTTGACGCTGGTAGACAAATATCAAAAGAGTTATCACCTGCTTCCGTGGCTAATTTGAATTCAAACAAATATGACATGTCGAGGACTCCAGTTACGCCAAAGAGAACAACAAGTGCAACTAATAGCGACACTCAAAACAAACTAACCAACTTGCAGAGCTCCAAAAATCCATTCCGGTCAGACAGAACAGTGAGTTATCCAGTTCCAGATAAAATATCTAAAAAATCAGATGGCCAGTTTTCATTTATGAGAGAGACATCATCATCATTACAAAAGAAACAAGTATTGACTCCTGTTAACGAAAGGCGTACCACCAGTGGTAGATCGTCATCCGTTGGTCTGTCCTCAACGAAGAAACGCTTAGAGTATTCTAGACAATTATCACAAAGATCCAAGAGACACATCTCCAACAGTCTAATCAATAAATCAAACCACGACTTTAGTGATTTTGAGAATTCACACACAGGCAAGTACCGACTGAGTCTGGAATCATCACCCGAAGAATATTACCAACTAAACACTGATGATATCGTCATTGATGAGTCACCTTCCAAACCAAGAAGACGCATGACCCAACCTCTACCAAAGACCGATAACGTATTTGATAGATTGTATCCTAAATCATTAAAGCATCCGACTGCAAAACTGCCAACAACAAAACCGAACAAAGAAACACAAACCCTGAAATCTATTCCTCGACTGAAAATAGAGTCTATATCACAGTTGCACCAATCTTTATACATAAAAAACCCTCAACTATTCCGTGACGATACATTGGAAGAACAACTTCAAGCACCTCACGATATCCAGGAATCTGATTTAGATGGTCTCAGTATGTACGAAAAAGGTGAACTTGCAAGGAAAAAAGAGATTTATTACATATCAAAACGGCCACTTCGGCAAATAGCAGTGAATTCACAGGAAAACAATTTTGGATTTGATGATAATAAAGGTAATTATATTATCATTCCAGAAGATCATATCAATTATCGATACGAAATTATATCTGTTCTTGGAACAGGGTCGTTTGGGAATGTTGTTATGGCAAACGACCATAAAACAAACAGACTAGTAGCAGTCAAAATAATAAACAATCACATAAATTGGTCATTACAACAATCTATCAACGAAATCAAACTACTCAAAAACTTACAGGACAGACAAAAGACTTTACAGAATTCAAACATAATATCTATTTTAGATAATTTCAATTTTCGAAGTCATATGTGTATTATTACAGAACTATTATCAACGAACTTGTATTCAATGTTGGAGTTGACAAATTTCCAAGGGTTTGGTTATGATTTACTTCGGTATATAACGAAACAAATACTTACAGGATTGCAATTCATACATGATGCTAACATTATTCATTGTGATATTAAGCCAGAAAATATCATGATCAAACTTCCACCATCTCCTAACCATAATTGGTTTCAAATTAAAATAATCGATTTTGGATCTTCGTGTTTTGTCAATGAAACCAGTTTCACGTATATTCAATCAAGATACTATCGAGCCCCTGAAGTACTACTTGGTACAAGTTACGACCAAAAAATAGACATATGGTCATTAGGATGTCTTGTCGTTGAATTGTTTACTGGTGTACCGTTATTACCTGGGAAAAATGAATATGATCAACTTGGACTAATAGTGGAGTTATTCGGAGTTCCAAAGCCACAAACAATACTAAAATTGAGGAATAAATTAACGAAAAAGACGAATCAAGTACTGATTGCTTCAAACGATACAGTTGTTCCCTTGCCATCTATACTGGATAAAAATTTGAAAAGAACTTTGATTTATAAAATATTTGACCATAATGGGAAAATAAATCTTACAGCTTTATCGCAATATTATAACGATTCTAATGCCGCATCAGTTAACAAATTGTTTAAAATCGGTTCGAAAACTTTAGAGGGTCAAATTGGTCTTCATAGGTTTAATTTGAAACCTGAAGAGAAGGAAAGATTTTTAGAATTTTTATTGTATATATTTGTGTGGGATCCCAGTGAAAGAAGAAACACACACGATCTATTAAATACGTCTTTTTTAGAGTAGCAAGAAACAGCAAATTTCCCTTTTTTTTCTTCCCCAATTCGTCTATACGCTGTATGAAAATTTATAATCTTTGATACACAATTAAGGATGCCCATGGTTTGACCCTGGCCAAGCCGATATTTTTTCAGGTAGTGGAGTTGTACTCTTACTGCTTGCACCACTACTACTAACTTCATATTCTGTAATCTCTTCAAATTTATTTTCACTCGATTCAAACAATGCATTGACTTTTGTCCTTAATTGATGCTTCTCCACATGATCATCGGGCAATTCGTCAACAAATATTTGAATCTCGTGTAGTTTCTCACCCAACACATCTTGTAGATTCTTTATTAATCTATTACCAAAACTAGAATCAATGGGTAAATTCATATAGATTTTCCGTTGCAAAATTCGAACAACTTTCAAATTATTTAGTAAGTTATCATAGTAATCTATGTCATTCATCTGTACTGTTTGGTTGTTGGATCTTTTAGGAGGATTTATCAATAATAATGAAGCATAGTACAACATAATATGTATATGTACAGGCACATACTTTAAGTTGTCCAAAATGTCCTTATCATTGATTACTAAATTCAAAACCGTCTGCGCCGCGTTCAATGCAATATTAGCATTTATAACGGCTTCATCTGGAGATACTAACTCCTTGTTTGAGATAAATTCGTCTTCATCAAACTCATCATCTGAGGAATCTTCTGAATCGTAATTTGGTTGTTGCTTCTTAACAGCCAACGTATTATTAGAACAATTACTCGTAGAATTATGACTTAAAGATGTGTCCAATTTTGGAAATTGACCATTGTTAGGATCAAGGGTTATCTTTCTCACAGCACTAGAGTTTATGTGCATTTTGGCAAAATTATAATAAATTAATGTTGATTTTGTAGACCAAATAGCTCCGAAACTTTCTGGCGATAATAACACAGTCCAAGAAACCATCCATCGATCTAATTCCAAATTTGATTTAGACGGTATTCCAAATGATGCCGGTGCCAATAAATCCCACGCCGTTCCCTTAAATGCTTCATTAATCGCTTGGTTATATTCAACTTGTGAAACTAATCTCATATCCGTTAATCTTTGTTTTGCCATTAATTTGGATATTTCCTCGTCTGTCAATGGTTTGGAATTTGATTTGTTTTTGTTTTTTATCAATGCTTTGGATTTCAGGTCAGATAACTTGTTGCCCTTTTCTCCTAATAATAATTCTTTACTGTGTTTCAATGAATACTCTTGTGAGTTCAAAAGTGGTTGTCTATTAAAAGTCAAACTTTGTTGTCCATCCAATACATACAACAAATACCACAACTTTAATTTATCTTTATTTTTTTGGTTTGGCTGGTTTAATCCATACTCTTTAGCTAATTGCAAGGCGAGCCCAGTAAACATTTGGGAATCACTCAACCAAAAGCTGCACAAAATCAAGGCAACAATTGTATTGAAACCATCTTGTTCATTGCGAGGCTTGTTGAGTATTATTGAGCCACATAAATTATGGAGGTAGACTTGTAATTGTTTTGATTTGGTTGATAGTTTAGGATGATGGATCGATGCAATTGTACTTATTGCACACACTAATATGGGACAACTATCCCATATTTCATCCACATCAAACTTTGAAATTTCAAATCCGAATAGTTGTTGGGAAATATTGGCATCAAAAAAATGGAATAACTCGTGGGCATCTTTTTTGGTTAAAAACCCATCACGGAAATCGTGGGAGAATTCTGTTTGAAATTTACGTTTTTTGGGACTTTCATGTCTAGTCTCTGATATTTCCGGTTTTCGTTTTTGAGATTCGTTTGAGTCGCCAATCAATTTACTATTCAATTCAGTTCGATGAGTATCAACGTGTTGAGAACTGTTTCCATTCGTCAAATATCCCGAGGGATAATTCTCCTGTCTTTCAGAAATACTATATTGCTGTTGCTGCTGCTGCTGCTGCTGCTGTTGTTGTTGTAAAAACTGCATCTGATTATTCATTACAAATTGTTGGTTGACTTTTAACATCTCCACTAAATTATCAATTTTCGAATCAAAACCAGATAATCGATGTTCGATTTGCGATTTCCAAGCTGTATCAGATGCATTTTGTAGGGTTGGCGGCAGTGCCAGATTATTATACACTTGAGTATTCATGGAACTATGTGTCGGTATTAATGCAGGAATAGGATTATGTAGATTTGAATTTATTAAATGTGACGGCAAAGGACCTGAATTATTTAGGGATGGTGTGAACGTAGATGGAGCATTTAGCACAGGTGTTGTAGATGGTAGTCTCGTCGCATGGTTATTCGAATCTATAGACGGTAGTTTAAACGATGGTAGTTTTGGCACAAACTGACACGTAGCAGCTTGTCCTGTCTTCACACATCTTTCACAAGGTAAAGAACTCGTATAAACACATTTTACCTTTGATCTTTTACAGTTACAACACGGTTTGGTTCGTTTCTCCTTTTTGTCCTCCTTTGGTGGCATTCTAAGACCCTCAATATAGTAGATGTTTTAGCAGCTAATCAAGACTATTAGTTATTTTCCTAGTTGAAAAGTTATAACAAATGGTTGTCACTCCGAAACATAATCATCATCAACGGTTTGTTGGTTTCGTTTCTTTTTTTTCCTGTTCTCTTTTAATTTGACAATGCCGATTATGTAAGCACACGTGCCAGATTGTGTTTGTTGTTCAGATTTTACCCCATACTATTATTATCACAAGAGTCCCTCCAAGTCGGGACAAAAAAAATTGCGATAAAAGAAGAATCAAATAGTACTCAACGGGCAACAACAAAATTAAACTTTCACTATCAATATGTCTATGAAATCAAAGATAAAATCATTTTTCGGTAAAAACAGACAATATGCGGTTGCTGGCGCAAGCAACAATCCATCAAAATTTGGTTACAAGATTTTGAATTGGTACATTTTGCATGATCTTCCAGTCATTCCAATCAACCCCAAAGAACAAGAAATTTTGGGTAAAGAAGTTGTCTCAAATGTCTCGGCTATCATCAACGCTATTGAAAAACACCAGGACATTTCTAATTACAAAACTTCTGGTGTTGATGGTTTGAGTATTTCATTCTTGACCCCACCTGCAGTAACTGTGGCAACTTTGGAAGAAATTGGCAAAATTGATGGTTTCGACAAGGTCATTAAGGGTTTATGGTTTCAGCCAGGAAGTTACGACAATGAAGTATTAGAATTAGCTGAAAAACTTGGCGAGTTTGACAAAGTCGTACATGAAGATGAATGTATTTTGGTTAGAGGTGAAGAAGGTATGATTTCTGCCAACTTGTAACTTTCTGTTTAAGCAAAATTATGTACCGAAATGTGTATATTTACAAATTGAATAGCACAATACATGGTTTTTTTTGTTTCAATCTAGTATTTTCTTTATATAAGTTCCCCAGCCTTCTTCGCCTGTGTGGTAGTCACGATTGTGATGTGACTTTTTCTCTGGGATAATAATTTTGTAGGGGAACGGAGCACTATCAAGCGATGTGATTGGTGGTATATGTTCTTTGAATTTATCTGCAATGTCATATATTCTAGTGAGATTATTTGCAAAGTTTTGAATCGAAGTTTGGACATTTTTGGATTCGCCATTCGATACCTGATCGAGCGGTAACGACTCCACGTTTATCAACCAGGACTCCCAAACTACCAAATCATCCTGAGCATTATATGTACTATTACCAAACCACCCAGTTTTCTTCTTGTTGCTACTTTTACTTAAAAACTGCACATTTATTTTAGCTTGGTTTGATACTTCAGTTATTTGATTAAGTATTCTATTAACTTTCTCGTCAATCAATGAATCCAAATCAGGTAAGTTATTAGCCATAGGATACGACACATTCATGAATTCGTTTGTCACTGGTGTTATGGGACCAAATAACCGATTAAAAAATATTGTCCATATGATTCCTATAATGGGTGATTTAGTTAGTCATACATGGCTTACAAATAAACCTGTGTAAAAAACGTGTTACGTACCTTTTAATGACTCTCTTAGCACGGATCTCTCTGCTATTACATTTATTATAAACTCCATAGTGTTGACAGTATTAGTATCAATTATAGTTCTATTCAACTCGTGTCTGATGTGTAACCAAGTGTGGTACTATGATCCAAGATAAACAACAAACTAGTTTCATGTACGGGAGTGCGTCTAGTTTAATTTTTTTTTTGGAGTCTTGTTTTCTAGGAAAAGAACGAATGCTAGACAACAGACATATAGAAAAATTGCCTTTGAATATTCATCACCATACTCCTTAGGCCAATTGCAAAATGATTGTAGGCCTTGCAGTGAGATATATTTAATTTATACGTTGGTTGCGGTGTAAAATTATCTACTTATACATTATCAAGAACTAAATAGTATAATTTTTGGTCACATATTTCTAGATTAGGAAATCTGACATTTGTGTTATCTTTATTAAGGAACGAATAACCATCATAATAAAATGAGAGTCCAAAAATTGAACGACAATTAGGAGAAAAAGAAAATGAGTTACAGCCAAGGCGGGGGAAAACTGTGAGACAACATTGGTTCTATTTTTTTTTAATTCCTTTTTGAACCAATTTTATTATTTCTTCATTTCCCATTTCCATTACATTGTATTTATTTTCTTTTTAGATATCATTAAACTATAACAAGGGTTTGTGAGAACAGTTGAAGAATCAGCAAAACAAGAAGTCAATCTAATCATACATCAATTATGCAACATACAAGTGCTGGCGGAGGATTCTTTTCCAAGATAAAAGAGAACTATAGCAGTAAATTAGCAGGATTATCACTAGCTGGTGGACCCTATGTTGAGAAAGATGGCTCTTCAGAGGATAACACACTAATTCACAATGCATTCGTCAAGTATTATGACTCTAAAGGCTTACCCTACCCGGACTGGTTAGGCGTAAAGACATTTCAATCACAACAACAGCAACAACAGCAAGGATACGGCAGAACTCAGCACCAACAAGATTATTCCCAATCCAAATACCAACCAGTACGTCAAGACAACACTTTTAACAATAGTTATAATGCCAGACAAACACAACAGCAGCAACAGCAACAATATCAACAACAAACAAATGGTTCTGATAGACCCAACTCAGGTGGCTATCAACGTTCTTCGAGTCGATTACAAGACTTGTATAACAAATCTCGTCAACAATCTATACCAGGCCAGGGATATAATACAAGTAACTCTTGGAGTCATAATCGTTAGATTTTTAATTATATGATATATTATGGGTTTAGACAATCACTATATGGATGCTTCATTTTATTTTATTTCGTATTTAGTATTTTTCTTCACTATTCAACCTTTGGAACTCTCGTTCCCAAGCATTTCTACAAACAATAAACCAATCAGGTAGCTTGTACTCGGCAGGTAGCTTTATCTTTAATACATGAACATGTTCGAAAGTTTTAGGGTATTTTTGCAAATTCTTGTAATACATGAAATCAGTAAGTTCACTAAATTCCACTTGACTATTATTTCTCGACTCTTTTCTTCTCAATGTAGGAGAAGTACTGATATAATCACCAGAGGGGGATTTGGCATGACTGTTTCTGAACTTTAGATTTTTGTACACGTTAAAACTATTCTCTTGTGTAGATGATCTGCGTCGGTTACTTCTTGCACTCAAGAAATGATCACCACTGAATGAAGGAGAATTGGAATAGCTGTTGCTTCTGGGGTGACTAATTTTCTTCCCCTCGACAGAACTTAACCGTTTCTTTGGTTCTCTATTACTATTGTTCCCCTGTTCAACTAGCTTTAACAAGTTTGCCGGAATCTGCGGAGATGCCGAAAGCAATTCATCGTCCAAATCATCCAAATCTTCATCATCTTCATCTTCAATAGCATCGTAGTCGTCATCGAAATTATTCACATCACTTGTTTCACTAAGGTCACCATTATCAGTGTCGATTGAATTTGATCTCATACACATGCTGTTATTTCCTCGAGAATTTCTTCTACTTGTGCTATGATGTTCATAGGCAATTAATTCCACTTGAACTAACTCAAGAAAAGTTTCTGCATAATAGTTATTTTTCGTAGACATTCCGGAATATATTCTATATTCATTAAGAATTGAATTGAAATTCCATTTCTGTATCCTTCTCAACACTCCAATTAAAGTGGCAGAGCTATCAATAATAAGTAATGGATAATTTTTCTTATTAAACATTATTTCAAATGCTTTCATAACAATATTTTTCTCAATTAACATCCATTGATCTTTACGATTTAAGGAAATAGAACTGAAGAAATTTTTAGGTGTGTTGAGAGATAAACTGGTGCCTCTGGCCATATCAACATCGTCTTGGTCACCTTTGGAAACAATACCAGTATGCTGATGATTAGATATTTTCATTCCACCTAAATTGAAAAACTGCAAACTGGGATTGGCTTCTAAAAAATTATTCAATGATCGTGGTGGCTTTTCGGTATCTAATATCACCATTGATCTCAAGTTGAGAGTTTGTAAAAACGGGAAGTTTTCACTTTCTAATTTGGTACTTCTGTAAATTCCAGACTCAACCGTCCCAAAGTTCTCTGGTGGTACAAGCATTGTTGAAGATTATAACGACGAGTAAGATGAGCCACAGATAAGATTGTTGCTTGGTGAACAGATATCAGATTATGAAAGCAGCGATTTTTTTTAAAAGTTCTCGCATGTTAGATTTGTATAGACCGCACAAAAATCTACACAAATTGATCAAAACAATGATTCTCTTTTATATTCTAGTAATTCTATATGGCTTTTACATTCAATCTTTTGTTTAATAGTGGAAGATGGGCTAGTGCAGAGCAACTATTACATAGCACCTCAATCTAACTATAATCTGTAAGAATATTGAATGAATATTCTTCGTCAAATATATATTTCCGCTCTGGAGGGAGTTGTTTACCTCTCAACTTGAGAATGAAGAAAGCTGTTACTGGAGTTGAATCCTGAATCATCAGTTTGGGAGAGAAAACCGGAATACGAGATTCAACTATTTCATCCTTTTCGTCTAAAAAATATTCTAAATATTCAACAGTGTCCACTAACGAAGTAGGTGGTAATTTAAAAGCAACCACATGCATATGCTCAACCGGTTCATCAATTTTAATCAGAAACTTTTCACCTCCAATTTCGAAAACCAATTTTTCTAAAGAAGAAACTAAAAGTTGTCTTAAATGAGCATATTCTGGCTTACCAATTGTGTCAGGATTAAAGGCTTGGAAATAAATTCGATGATCATCATCGATATGAAAATAACGACAACGGTAGTACAAGTGTGATAAATCACGATCGTCAAAGTATTCGTAAACTGTATAGTTCTCCCCAAAAATTGGCTCGGCATTTACACGTAAATATACTTCTGGATTCTTTTCAAATGCATGTACGAGTTTCTTAAAGTATGTTGGTAAATCAGCCAATTTTTTCTTAAGCAGTTTTTCAGTACTAACTAAAACGTTGGAAATAACCTTTCGAACTTCTGTATTAGTGGAATGTTTGAACATGGCACTAATGTCAGCTGTAAGTTTGGTTGCAGGGACGTTGATGTTATTGTTACGATTGGCAATACGGTAAAGGTCAATTGGAGCTTTAGCAGACTCTAATTTTCTAACTTCCCTTAATTTGGGATGATGAGGACTTTGTGCAGCATAATACTCAGCTAGAGGAGTATATTCAGTGGGTTTTACAACATTATAATGTGGTTTTGGTATTGCGATTAATCTTCTATTGTTTTCAACACGAGGTGGAGGAATAGATTTAACAAGTTCCTGGGTAGATGTGCCAAGTGTTGTATCTGCTGACGAAATTGATGTATTCGGGGTATCAGGCAGATTTGTTTCAGCACTTTGCAAAGACGTGTTAGGAGTAAAAGATTGTTGTTGATGGTTCTCCAAAACAGGTTTACTCTCTTGTTTAGATCCTTGCATAATCCCTACCTTACTCAATTCCTTGGTCACTCCGTTAATTTCCTCTTTAGTTCCTGGATGGATCGACATTGGAAATAATGGCTAGTAATCACTATGGTGTTTTATGTGGAATCTTCATTTGTCTTCGTTAGTGTTTTTTTTAAGATCTCGGTTTTTCAGTGGCCCGAACAGAACAAGTCCAAAACGCTACCAATTTAATACTAGGGGCTATACACAAGTATATCTTGAACAAAACCGGCCGAAAACATGTCAGGCTCCTGCTCTTTTAAATCTTAAATTTAACTGATTTAATGTTTTAAAGTAGTGTAGGAAATAACTTTGCTTTAAATGGCAATCTTCGGTTCCGAAAGGGTGTAATTTTAAAAAGTACAAAACCAGTTGTGAGTCAAAATTCTCTCAAAAATATAAAGTGTGTCAATTGCTTGACATTATACAAAAAAAGTACAGAATACAGTGCTTGATTCTTATTAATTTGTTTCTCCATTATAATTTGCTATGAATGAGTTCAAACTGTCTGTTACTCCAGATGAGGATGTGAGTGCTATTTTACCGTCATATTTCATGTATAAAGCAACAGTGGGTGTAAGTGTCATGACAGCGGAACAAATGGAAACTCAAAATATTGATCCTCCAACTTATATCAATGAGAACAATCCAGGATGGAGTAGTTCCTTGATTTCCCCCATACTGTCTGAAAATTTATCTACAAGCCCTGTATATGCTCAACAATTTGTACCTTCCAGTGAAAGTCCAGTACCAATAACTAATGAGCACCAAGAAGTTGGATCTGAAGAAAAAATACTAGATAATGTGTATCGTCTTCCCAATCTATCATTGTATCCCAATAAAGTTGGTGACAGTATTCGACTACAAATTCATTTTACAAAAGAAATTGGAGAACTTGGTAAAAAACCAGAATTCATAAATCCTTATGTGTATGAGTATCAACAAGGTGATGTAATAAGTGGATATATTGTAATTGAAAATGCATCATCAAAACCAATCCCATTTGATATGTTTGTTGTATTATTTGAAGGAGTATTTATGATTACTAATTCAGATCATGGCAAGAGTGCAATACCAGTCAAGATTAAAAAGTTTTTGGAATTATTTGATTTTTCAGCAAGTTGGACAGAAGCAACAATCAATAGATTACGGTCAGAATCACGTAACCCATATATCTGGCTCGATCTTGTTGATCCCGTGGATGGTATATCAATATCATTGAGTAATGAAAAATTTCTTACACCATATAAAAAGTATAAACGATTTTTCACTTTTAAAATTCCACACAACTTGTTGGATTCCGAATGCAATAATCACAACTTGTCGAAACATGTTAAGTTACCCCCTACAATTGGTAACATTTCAGATAATGAGCAACAAATCAAGACATCAACTCGGTCAAATTATTTTTTTGAAGATTTTTCATTTTCAGATACATCGATATCATATGGTGTTACTGCTAGATTTATTGGAAGAGTGCATCCGATTGAACAGGAGTTTGGAAAAATAGATATCCCATACACAGATGACAGATTACAAGATTCCAAAGGTGATCCATTCATAGTGTTAAAAGAGCTTACCAGTCATGTTAGAGTTATTCCCAAAACCATCAATCTAACAAATGAAGCTATGTCACTGAAAGATTTAGATAATCAGATTTTATTTGAAAATTTTATACAGAGAATAGAGGAGAAGATTAAAACTGGTAGAGAGTTGATCAAACAAGTTGCAAATGCCACCACTTTAAATAATTATCATAATGTGATACCAGATATAGAATCAGATGTTGCAAAAAGAGACCAGTTATACAAACCAAATAGACGACGCGATATCAAGCAGGTTTCCAGTTCTATAAAACAGTATGAGTCGTTCACGTTGATTAACAAAAGATCATTTACTGGTACAAATACAATTTCAGGGGCTTTATATTTGTCCACGCCCAAAGTCAATTACATCATAGACTATATTCCACCTAAAAAGTATAGAACACAATCTGATGTGAATTCATCTTGGAAACTTGTTATACCTTTGAAGATCTCAATCAAGCCATTTGAGACCCCTATGAAGAGTCAGAACCTCCCAACCATCAAATCAATTAGTGCTGATATGGTTGTGGTCACTATAAAATCTCCCAAATATCCAATCCCAATAGAGTTTGATCATGGTATGCTTTATAATAATGATACAGGTCAACCATTTGATGAAACACTGTTCAAGAATAACATTGTTGAGCCATTTAAAGAGTATGCTTTAGAATTGTATCAGCTTTCCCAAGAACTTGGAGAAAATAATTTCAATATTGAAAGACAATTAAGTGAAGATATTAAATCCATGTGTCAATTACAATGTAAAATTTCAGAATTACACGTGGCCAACTTGAAAATAAATGGACATTCATGGAATAAAAAAACGACTAATTGGTCTATTTCTAGCAAAGAAGCAAATGCATCTGTAGATGTCACTATCAAATTAGAATATTTATCTCATCAACTATTAAAATCTTTACCTGAATCATTGAAATCTTATAATAGATTCAATTTTATACCTGATTTCCAAAGTTGTTACATGAGTAGATTATACCATATCAATCTCAATATTGTGTTATCATGTGGCACCAAATGTCAACTAAGAATCCCCCTTAGAGTTCAAAAGAGATGAAATATACTAGTTTAAGTTCTTCTGTACATAGTTTGTCAATACAATTTGTATTGGTTCTGGGTTGGAGATTATTTTTTACAACCACTGTAGTTAAAAAAAACCAAATTTTATTTTTTGTCGCGTCTCTTTAAGCTACACGATCTACAATTGATTTTTTTTGTCTGTGCTGTTCCAAAATCGAGTTTTCTTGTTCCTATTTAATTGAAAAATTAATTCATATATTACTAGCTTTTTCTTTTACTTATTCTTCATTCATTCGTTATCAACACAACTTCAAAACCTTTTTTGGGACAACTTTTTATACATATTCATAATGGATAGAAATCGTCAATTGTTATTAGTAATAGGGGTTTTATTCCATTTTTTTTATTTATGGTCAATCTTTGATATTTATTTTGTTTCACCATTAGTTCATGGTATGGATCATCATAAATCCACTTGGACCCCACCTGCCAAAAGATTATTTTTAATTGTTGGTGATGGATTACGTGCTGATAAAACATTTCAAAAATTAACTCATCCTCGTACTGGTGAAGAAAAATATTTAGCTCCTTATTTACGTAGTTTAGCATTAAATAATGGGACTTGGGGGATTTCTAATACGAGAATGCCAACAGAATCAAGACCTGGTCATGTTGCCATGATTGCTGGGTTTTATGAAGATGTTAGTGCAGTTACTAAAGGATGGAAAGAAAACCCTGTTGATTTTGATTCATTTTTCAATCAATCTAAACATACTTATTCATTTGGACTGCCAGATATTTTACCAATGTTTGCCTTTGGTGATGGGGTTGTCCCAGGGAGAATTGATGTTTGTATGTATGGACATGAATTTGAAGATTTCACTGCTAGTTCAATCGAATTAGATGCTTATGTATTCCATCATTTGGATGAATTGATGCATAATCTGACGACTAATGCAACCTTGAATGAAGAATTGAGACAAGATGGTAATGTGTTCTTTTTACATTTATTAGGACCAGATACTGCGGGACATGCTTATCGTCCATATTCTGCTGAATATTATGAAAATATCGAATATATCGATAGGAAATTAGAAGAAGTGATACCACAAATTAACAAGTTTTTCGGAGATGATCAAACGGCATTTGTTTTCACTGCTGATCATGGCATGTCTGATTTTGGATCTCATGGCGATGGTCATCCTGACAATACAAGAACTCCATTGATAGCTTGGGGTGCTGGTGTTAAGAAACCAATACATTTGCAAGATGTTTCTAATTTAGAAGAGCAATTATTAAAGCAATCACCAGAAAATAGTGGATTTGAATCTACTTATTTTGATACTTGGGAACTTGATCATCTTGTTAGAAATGATGTTAATCAAGCAGATATTGCATCGTTAATGGCATATTTGATTGGTGCTAATTATCCTGCTAATTCAGTTGGGGAATTACCATTGGGTTACATTGATGCTGATCCAGTGACAAAAGCTCGAGCATTATATGCCAATTCATTAGCTATTGTTGAACAATATTTTGTTAAAGAGCAAGAAGTTTATAATCATCAATTCAAATTTAAACCATACAGTCCATTTGAAGAGAAAAGTATTCAAAAATATCAACAGGAAATTGAATCTTTAATTGATCAACTTGAAAAAAGCGGTTCAGGGTCTAAAGATGAAATTGAGAAAAAAGTTATCGCAAAAATTGAAGAATTGATGAAAACAACTTTGGATGGATTGACTTATTTACAAACTTATAATTGGTTATTACTTCGTTCTATTGTTACATTAGGATTTTTCGGTTGGATTGTTTATTCATTCAATATTTTCTTGAAATTATTTGTATTAAATGAAGATGAATTGAAAATCCCTCCAGAATTTTCTGTAACTTTAGTCGGGATATTTGGAGCATTAGCAATTTCTATCAATTATTTATTATTTTATCAAAATTCTCCATTTAATTATTATATGTATGCTGCTTTCCCATTGTATTTCTGGTACACGATTTTAAATGAAAAGAAATATTTAATAACGGGTATTGAATCATTCCTTCATGGGATTTCTAATACAACAAAATTTTTGATCGTAGTGTCATTTATTGGAATGTATGAAGGTATTGCATATGGATTTTTCGAAAGAGTAATGTTTTCCATAATTTTGATAATCATTGGACTTTATCCATTATTAGTTCATGGGGCACATAAAGTTTCTGGATTAATGAAAACTATTTGGTTTATTACTTGTTTGTTAATGTGTACTTTCACCAATTTGGATCCAGTGAAAATAGAAAGTTTATTTCAAATCAATGTTGGGACAATTTTAGCATTAATTGTTAGTATTATGGGGACAAAACAAGTTTTTAAAAGAACCCAAGTGGGACCCATTCAAAAACAATTAATAATTGCACAAATTGCCATTATACCAATAATTTTATTTGCCACTAATATCTCAGTATTATCATTACAAGCTAGAACTGGGTTACCATTATATTCCCAAATATTAGGTTGGATAACTTTTATCGTTTCCCTAATAATATTACCAATATTACATTTCCTTAATCCTTCTAGTGATTATCAATTGAGATTATTAATTATATTTTTAACATTTGTGCCCACATTTATCATTTTAACAATTTCATTTGAATTATTATTTTACGTTGGATTTTCATTAATTTTATTACAATGGTTATCAATTGAAGAATTATTAAAATTTTCTCATAAAGATTTAGTTGAAACTTTTGAAAAAACTGGGAAATTGCCCAAAGGTTATTGGTTACAAGTTATTCGTATTACTATTATTGGATTTTTCTTTTTACAATTGGCATTTTTCGGGACTGGGAATATTGCTTCAATTTCATCATTTTCATTAGATTCAGTTTATCGATTGATTCCTATTTTCGATCCATTTTCTATGGGGGCATTATTAATGATTAAATTGATTATTCCTT
>OKKB01000097.1_pt1 | contig 57630 bp, 25 predicted proteins | sample 1613931 | NCBI WGS metagenome assembly OKKB01 (sample SAMN04436893, study PRJEB24849) | human gut metagenome | biome: human gut; feature: NICU; material: stool | host: Homo sapiens | place: USA: Saint Louis, MO | collected 2012-02-08
AATTATTTTATAATTAATCCCACCAAATATTAATTTTTCTTGTCTTAATAATTCTATATAATCCATTACATTCAATTCATGGTTCAGTTGTTTTTCAGTATCACTTAAATTATGTAAGATTTGTATCAAACTATAAAATAAATTTTGTAAATTTTTCAGTTTAACCAGTTGGGTTTGACTAACGGTGATTAATTCATAATCAAATTGTAAAACACGACGAATACGATGGAAAATTATTGATTTATATTCGTCAAATGAAGTCAAATTTTTAAAATTTGGAATTTGTTGTAAAGTACTCAATTGAATTGTTGTTAAATTGGTTAATAATTGTGAAATATAATTATGACGATATATTTCCACAAGTTTGAATTTGGTGAAATTTTTATTGATAATGAATTTTATAATTTCCAAAGTTACTTGAAATTCTGTCACTACTTTAACAGGATTATCATTCACCGCTAAAATTATAATATCATCATCATCATCGTGGTTGTCGTCGTCATCCATCTTCAGAGTGACATCTTTCTTGTTTGATATATTTTCTAATTGATTGAATAAACCCAGTGATGTGCCATTGATGGCTGTATCGCTAGTAAGAGGGGTGGCTTGTCGTGATGTCAGTGATGAACGTGGAATCTGGGGTAAATTCGGCTGCTGCTGCTGCTGCTGCTGTTGTTGTTGTTGATTGAGCATCATTTGTTGTTGTTGTTTTAAGAATTGTTCTCTTGATAATTGCATTGACTGTGGTGGTTGTTGAGCAATCCCACCTATCATTCCTCCAGTAGTTCCCTGTATAGGCTGTTGCTGTTGCTGCTGTTGTTGTTGTTGTTGTTGTAAAAGCTGTTGCTTTTGCATATACTGGTTCATTACTTCTTGAAATTGAGGATTGGACCTGAATAGTTGGAATTGCTGGGGTGTCAATGATTGTAACATTTGTGGTGTCAATGCAGGTAAATTCCCACCACGTTGCTGTTGCTGCTGTTGTGGCGTATTAGCATTCATACCTGAAGAAGACGAAAAGTTCGGTGATTGCTGATTAAAACTCATTGTTGACGTCAAGACAAAATTTCAATCAAAGTATAATTACGGCACAAGTATAAACAAAAAAAAAATAACTGAAAGAAAAATTGACAATGTGAATTTAAAAAAAAAAAAAAAAAAGAGTTAGCCAACAGAAAAAAAGTAATTTGTACACGACCTTTTTTAGTGACAACGATAAGTAAAGTTTGCAAGTGTCAAAGATATCTAATAAAAACAACTTAAATTAATCGTATCTATGTATACCTATACATTGAAAAAATAAACAAAAACAAGACAAGACAAGCTTCAATCTACTCTTAGTTCCTTATAAAGTCAAAAATAGATCCCATATTCACATAACGACGACCGCATTCACCCAAATACTTCTGTACTACTTCCTGACAAATGCCAAAAAGTTCCCTATTTTGTTCAGCCAATGCCTCTACTTGTCCTGATGGCAATTTAGGCAACTGTTTGTCTTTAGATTCCTCCAAAGCATCCACCAAGGGCCTGAGCTCACCACGTTTTGTTTTATCAACATCAAAGATAGACTGGAAATAAAGCAATTGATTATAAAGTTGCTTGTCATTGTAGCGATATCTCATAACCCCTTTGCAATCCATAGCTCTACCTGAATTACCAATACATCTTTTACCATAAACAGAAATCTGCCTTGTCGTAATTCCACAGGCAGGGTCATCACAAACCAACCATCCAGCATAATACAACGCAATGTGCTTCCTTATCATTGACTCCAATTGTGAGGTCAATTTAATAGCTGGAAATGTATAGTTGCACTTTGTGCAACAAACACCATTGAATGTGACTTTGTATGTTTCTGCTGCCATGATTCCCCCAAATCGGAATGAACTTCCACATTTACAGTGCAACACCAAATAACTTGTAGCTCTAAATCTCTCTTTGTCAGAAATGTTTGATTCAATTGGAAGTATTTCTCCGTTTGCGTCACTGTTCTTTACTCTTAAAATGTAACGTTTTGTATCAATGCCTAACGATGTTGCCACTCTGACCATATCAATTCCCTCAATTCTTTCTAACAATCTTTCAACTGGAGCAAATATTTGTTTCTCCAAATAGTAATTGGCGTCTGGTTTCAAATCGGGGTCTTTTTTTGAAAGTAATTCTTGAATAGCCCTAGCCCTCTCTGCCACCGTGGAATTATCGCCATCATCTTTAGCCGCAGTAATGACATATGTGATAACACTACCAGCTTTGATTACTTTTCCTTCTTCTCTAAGCCTCAAAGCAACCTGAACCTGTGGCATAGACTTACCATTTGGATAACTTTTTGGGTCCTTAGAAAGTTTGGTATTTATCTTATATTTGTCAATCGGTATTTCATTGTTTTGTATTTTACCTTTCATGTCATCCAAATAGTCGTACACTTCAAGAAGTGCAGTTTCAGGGTCCAGGTCCGACAATATTTTTGTCAATACAAAGGTCGAAATATCTTTAGAAAGTTGACAGTATTCACGTCTTCGCATATCCAAACCTTTGACTTCCAAAGTAGCTGTTTCTTCGTTAGTAGCTTTATTTATTGAGGCATTCATAGCTGCGTACTTCTTCTTGGCATGTAACAACAATCTCTTGAAAACGTTATCGATATCAATCTCTAACAACCTATAACGCTCGTTAACTTGTACTTTGAATTGCTCTCCAATCTTAATAGCTTCCTGGTAGCTGCTGGCACCAGTATCAATCATAACCGAATCTGTATCACCGTAAACAACTCTTAAACTAGATGATTCTGCCAATTGTCTTGTATCCATCAAAATTTCTCTCCCCTTATTTGTCACTAGCATTGCCAATGGTTTAGCATAAAATCTAGAGTTCACATAACCTAAACAACCGTACATTGAGTTTGCAGTCAACTTCAAAGCCTGTTGTTTGATATCATATTGAGCTTTTTGAAATGGAGTATTCTTAGGATCTTTGAGTAGCTTCTTAACTTCTCGACGACGAGAAACCAAAGTGTTTAACAATCGTGGCAAAACACCGGATTCGGTATCTCTTTCTGGAAGAATTGGCATGTCCTTGTTTTCGTCATGAGTAACGTTAAATCTGTCTCTGTTCACAGTTGTGAAACATATGTTGAATTCTTGAATAATACTTGGGTACAATGAGTTGAAATCCATAACCAAAACATAATTTTTATGCAACCCCTTTTCAGGTTCAAACACCAAACCACCTTGATACTTGGGTTTCTTGTTCGATGTGGCAGTTGTCGCATCTTCCTCGGCATTTTCCACTCTTGCCTCTTGTTGATAAGACGTATTCTTGTGCGTTTTATCCTCCTTATCAGGTACAATGTAATTGTTTCTCTTGAATTCATGTAACAAAATGTATTCGTTTCTACCAGCTCTTGTTCCGCTCAAAGTATGAGACCATGCGTTACCAGCAATATTAGTCAATTGCTTAGAAAGCGAAAGGATCTGGGTAGCAAATGCAATTTCTGCAGTTTGCTTGACGTTGAGTTCGTTTTCCTTCAATGCCATCAAAAATAAATGTGCATCTTCAGCATACTTTAAGTTTTGATAGTTAATTTCTACTGGAGAATGCTTTTTGTGACAAACGACATCATACATTTCATGCAAATCCCATGACTGACATTTCATTGTTAAGGATTGTCCCATTTCATTGGCAATATCACACAACAACCGTCCTTGAAAAACATCACGAATGAGAAGACTATTGTTGTAACTTGAATTACTTTTGTTTATCATATATGGCCATTGCCTTCTGTTTCTCCGTCCAAGAGCAGACCACGTAACAACATTATTATCATTCATACGATGCACAAGCACATCTAAAGATATATTTTCCAATCTATGGCCAATAAAGACGTCTGGATCCAAAGACTTTATTTTAGCAGCAAGAGCATTAAGCAATACTTTTTCACTAGGGCAAGTTCGCAATTGAAACCCACCTTTTTCAGCCAACTGCTGTAATCTTGGCGGGAAAGATACAGATCCCACAGGTCTGGCTAGCGTAAAAACATCATCAGGTTTGATATCTTCTGATATGGGGGCATCTTGAGGTAGATCAAAGTAAGTTGCCAAAGACACCGACACAACCTCTTGCTTATTGGTTTTGGCATTCAACATTGTTTGCATTGAGATAGCCGTGACAGTTAAATTGGGCGAAGATGGAGCATCTTTGTCAATGGTGCTTATTTGTGAAGGTCTGTCAACCACAACTTCCACCTGACAATGGGAAGCATTTTGCATGGCATCAAAATCACCACCACGAATCTCTAACCAACATGGTCCCATAATGTTTCTTTGCATTACAAATGATTCAAACATGTTAGCGTTGGTCCCAAAAACGTGTCTAAATGTGCTACCTTCAATATTTGCAGGCATAATGTTTCTATTGGTCTCATTATTGAATGGGAGCAAAACCTTTAAATACTCGGCTTCTTTAGGTATATCGGCTAACTCGAAAGCATATTTCTTGACCTCAGGTTTAGCACGCAATTCTTCTAAGTTGTAATTAGCTAACAAAAGCGGCTGTATTTCCTCTAATACGTCAATGGCTGTGAGCTTCTTGCTTTTATCCTCTTCGTCATCCACAATACGATACTCTCTTGGTAGAAAAAACAATTCACGGCAAATTCCGTCGACTTTGACCACTCCAGATACTAATTTGCCTTCCTTGGTCATGATCTTACCAAATAGCAAAAGAGAGTTCTCGGCCTCTGCGTAATCAAACCAGAACATTTTGAATGAATCAGATGTGTCTTTAATATTGTCTTTAGATACCTTTTCGGTGTGATTAGAAAATTTGGTATAAACTGGTTTGGAAATTGGAGATGAAGGTAATTGGTTGGCCTTGACAGCTGAAACCGTATCCACCTGGTTTTTCTTAACCACTGCTGCTCTGGGTTTTCTCGAATAAACAATATCGTCATCTGAATCGTCTTCGTCATCGTTGTCATTGACTTTTTCTTGATTTTTCAATGATTCAGATGGGTTTTCAAAAACGTTTTTTGTCGGTTCTGGATCAATATTCTCCTTTTCAGTTTCTGCTTCTGGAGTCACCTCGCTTTTAAGCTTAAATGGTGATGAAGGTTGATCTTCAAAATTATCAATGTCCATAGTATAGTCGGATGAAGCATTGAAAGCATCAAGTTTTGGTGTTGTTTTGTCAGTTTTCCTAGTAGATGTCGAAAAGCTAAAAGTATTCTTTAATTTCTTTTTATTAATATTGTGGTTATTGACCTCCTTGTTAATAGAGTTTGAAAATGCTTTGGGAATGTTTTTCTTTTTGTCCAAGTCGTCACCAAAATCATTGAGGATATCATCTATGTTTGTCTCCAATTTTTTCTTAGAATCTGAGACACCACTCATTGGCTTGAAAAAATTTCTAATTTGTGATGTTTTAGCTACTTTAGTTGTCTTGTCCTCCTTTTTTCTACGTTTTCTGGATCCCATAGACTCGTTTTCTTCATCTGAATAATAGTTTGGTCTAGAAGCATCGTCCCAGTCGTCAGCTCCATTATCAACATAACCTTCTCCATTATCGTCAACAATAAAATCGTCATTCATTAGCTGATTTCTCTTGTGTTGTCTGTAAGTGTCTTCGTCCACCTCATCATAAATCTCATTGTAATCATCAGTATCAGATTCAACAACATTAACGTTTCTACCTGTCTTTCTGGCTTCTTTCAATTGTTGTAGAGTCTTACGTCTGGCTGATCTGGACAGCATAGTTTATAATCGTCGAATATATTGATTTGGTGATTTGTTAAAAGAAAAAGAATTGGTTTAAGTTGCCGATTTCCTTGTATTTTTTTTTCTTTCTTTCTTTCTTTCTAATGAACTCAACAATATTGGTTAGAAATGATATGAGACTGACGTGAAAATCCAAAAAAAAAAACACGCATAAAAATTTGAATGGGACGTGTTTTTTTTTAAAGCATTTATTTTTGTGTACATTTTAATTTTCTGCTGGACGCGTTACAACCACCACCACTACCAAAAGATACGCAGTTGCAAAAACCATGAACCTACTTTAAATTGATTCAATAAAAACTTCATAAATCTCATGTCATTATCTATAAACAAGATACACAAATGTTTAGCCTAATACTTGATATATATATATGTAAATCATAGCTTAAATAAGTTATCGCTTGGTTCTGTTCGCATAATCATTGTAAATTAAGTTTCAGGGAAATAGTTTGAGTGATAATTGTGCTAAAATTTGATAAAATTGCTGGAACATTGATAATCTCTCTAAGCAAATTCCAAATTAAATTAGATCTTTTTAATGCATCAAATATTTTATAGAGTGTCAGGGGCCGCAACTTTAATGTTCTCCATACAAAGTGAGCTGCACCAGGAGCCAATTCTGGGGTCGTTAGAATATGGTTAGTCAAAGAAACAACCAAACCTGAATCTTTCAAAGATGTGAATAGTAACACCAACAAGGAATTCTCCCTTTTAAAGACATCTATAGAAGTAGAATCTTCTGGCGATTGATCGGCAAGATCTTTGGTTTCTCGAACGTTGAAAATCCGGAATCCAGATTGATTAATCACTTCTTTTGTGATTCTCAATAAGCCAGGTAACACATCCGGATCTTTAATAGAATGCATTAATGTATCTAAAAGTAAACCTGATTGATCAAGAGCGATAAATATTGTAGTAATGTTTACCCATTGTTCATCAATGGCACGTATCAATGTGTCTATGGCAGTGTCAAGTAATGGCTCCCGTGTCAAAAGAAAATCAGTGGCAAGAATAGCAACACCAGAACTGTTGACAAGTCTAAAGACAGTGTCTAATATCGGAAGATCAGATCTTGCCGACAAGTCCTCATAGTCGAGATCTCTCAGAATTAGGTTGTAATCTTCAGTGAAGTCATTCTCCAACTTGCTATTCTGAGCGTTGAGTATTTCTAATTGATGGACTAACTCATCAAGTTGTTTTCGGTTACTCTCATCAATTTTCAAACCTGGTTGAGGCGGTGCAGCCGGGGTAGCATGTACACCACCCACAAGTATTAATTCCACAATAGTCAAAATAGTCAAAAGCTTCATGTTTGATCTAATAGTCTTAAATCTTGTAACCTCCAGTAAATCACAAAAGACTTTGTTACTTTGCAAAAAAGAGGGAAGAACAGAATACACAGTAAAAGGTATAATCTATATACAACAATATCCTTATTTTCATCTGAGGAATTACTCCTTTTTCTTATAGTTTCTTAATCTTGCAAGAGATTGAAAAGCCATACCAAAAATTAGAATTTCCATTTATCAATCACCAGCATTATAAGGTGTAAGTTTGTATTTAAAAAAAGTATGTACAAATTAGATCCGTCAAGGGTATATCTAGAAATTGTTGATAAATTTCCTAAAAATTCAACTTGCAGTACCCAGACACAGATTGCAAAAATTACCCAAAAAAAAAAATGAAACCCTACCAGTTCCACAAAAATTAAACGAGCTTTGACAAGCCCAAAAAAAAAAAATAAACATAAGCACAGTATAAGCTTGTTGTTTCCCTAACCAACTACTTGACAGCTATTCACTGCACAAATTTTTGACTAATCATATAATGTCTTTTGCTAATATTGATTTAGAGGCCCAAAAGGAACCATTATTGAAAGGCAAAGATAATGATGCTAATTACACTTCACCTGATGAATTGGACACAATTATTGGGAAAACCTCTCGCCAGCTACTGGTATTTGGAAACTTAATTTCACAATTTGAAACACAACGTAAACAGATAGGCACTAGAAGAGATACTCAAGAGTTGAGAAATACTATAGATGTATTGACAGGTAAAATCCAAGAGATGGATAGAGCTATCCTGGCCCTAATTGCCAACTTATCCACTCTTATCAACCTGAAAAACAGCATCACAGCTAGTGCTAGTATATCCAATAGACATATAGTTATTGAAGAAAGGTTAAGCCGCCAGTATAGCGAGTTATCAAAGGCATTCAATAAATCAACAAAAGTGTATCAAGAGAAAAAGAGAACCACACCTTTATTGACTAGGCCAAGTAAAGAGACAGAGGAACAAACTAAATCTGAAGATACGTTGGCCACAAGCCAGCAGGAACAAGAGCAAGTTCAAACACAAGTTGACCAAGACCTCATTGACCAAACCGAACTACAGTACCACATATTATTAACCGAAGAACGAAACAGAGAAATAGAACAAGTAACAGAAGGAATAATGGAGGTAAATTCTATATTTAAAGATTTGAGTCAGTTGGTACATCAACAAGGAGAGCAAGTGAACACTATCGAGGACAATATTTTACAACTACATGGAAATACACAACAGGCATCTAACGAGTTGAATAAAGCAAATGAGTATCAAAAGCAAAAAGGGAAATGGTCATGTATATTGCTTGTTGCGCTTTGTATATTTTTACTAGTGATTGTTCTTATAGTAGTCAGCTAAATTAATAGACAACGTTGGTGTGTATTATAGCCAAACTACTTATATTCAATAAAACTGATACGAAATAAAAAAAAAGATACACTAATAACCGTTAACCTATAAATCCAAAAATAACCATATTAAAATTAATAAAACCTGCTGCCCTATTCTAATCTAAACTAGCAGTATCAAAATCATCAGCTTGTTCTTTCTCATCACTGAGATCATCATCGTCTTGAAAATCTGTATCTATTTCAGAAAAGTCAGATGTTTCAGGGGTACTGACATCTTCGTAGTCACTTTCATCTCTCAAATTTGAACCTGTTGACTTACCGGTACTTACATCTTTGAATTCTTCGTCTTGATAATGGTCTGCAAAATTCGTTTCGTTTGCGATCTTTGCTTCTTCTATCTTTTCTCGACAATACTCAGCTCCTCTCGTGAAAAAAGCCTCTGCAGTCTCATATATAGCTTCTTTGTTATTTATCACAGCTATGGTTGCACCCACGAGAGTGCCTAATCCCAAAGCGACTTTAACTGATAACGGTACTGATTTTGAAGAGTTAGTACCCTCTTCAAATCGATTTTTTTTGGAGCTAGCAGGATACATACTGAATGGGGTCATAAACGGGACTGATTGTTTCCTCTTATGGGTGGTATGAATGTGTGTAAGTGTGCTATGATCGTGTAAACGATAAAAGCAGATTTCTTATGTATAGTTATATATACAAATCAAAAAAAAAAATGGGGAGGAGAAAAAATGATCTTCTATGTAAGCGTAATTTTGCTACGCCACCGAAAAGTTGCACTACTTAGAAAAAGACTGAAATTGAAAAAGCATTGCGTATATTTCACATCTAAGTACTAACAGTGATATTGAAAAAAAAAATGTGATCTACATACATTGGTGTTGTGAAGACTGTGAAACCGAATTCAAACACACACCAAGAGTGGTTCAATGTATTTTTGTAATGGTGTTAGTAGTACAAAGTTAAACAACTCAATTAAAACCCGCATGTGGCTCAAACTAATATTCCGTTCTTCAACTTGCAAATACATTTTAATTTATAGCGAACCCATTAAAGGGGATTACGTCAAGACAAAGTGATGATATCCTTACTATATATAAGAAGTGCAACTCGAAATGACTTGCACCTAGACAAAACTTCACATCAAGCATAAGCTTTCCCATCTCACTAAATTTATTCGGGACCCGATATCCGGGCCACGAAGTACACAAAAAAAAAAAACGGATTTCGATAACTATAATGTTCAAATGGGAACACAATCCCCGATATAAATATGACTCATGAAAGGCGGTTTTTCATTCCCGTTTTGTAATATAAAGGCTCCACCCCCCATTTATATCCACATTATCATTAGCAAGCTCCATTGACTGAAAACCTGTGCTCTTCCTACTGGTTTAGCAATGACACTCGACAACTCTATCGTTTATTCAAGGCCCTTGAGTGTTTCAGAAAACTTTTTCAGATGTCGGACAGCTAGTGGGAACTACAGAAACTTTGTCGTTACTGCAACATACAATCAAAGTTTGAAAAAGAAGTTGTATGTTTTGGTCAAAGCATTAAGGAAAACTATATTGGAATATCCAATTCTTGCGACGACCGTTAAGTTTGACAAAACAGTTAATGCCTTTGCATATGTGCCTTTGAAAACCATAAATTTGAGTGACATTTTATTCTTTGAAGGAGACGAAAAGTGGCTAACAAATGGAGTGATTAATGAGAATTATATGAAATATTGCAATGAAACACAGTTCAAATTGTATGAAGAAAATGTATTGTTCAAGTTGATATTAGTTGGCGATTTTCATTTGTCAGCGATTTTTGAACATACTATTGGTGATGGTTTAGTTGCGAATTATTTTCATGAAGTTTTGCTCAAAAACTTGGCAGAATGTGAATCTATAGAAGACGCTGCATTTGAAACCCAATTTGGACCCCTTGTTTTTGAAAATATCAAAGCAGAAGATGAAATTTTCAATTTTAGCAAAGATAAACTCTACATCAAGAATTCTTTACCACCACCAATTGACCCGTTTCTAGAGGACATTGATTTAGACTACAGTTTTGGTGACCCACACTTCCAAGACAAGATTATTCCAGAAGGTTTCCCAAGTAAATGGAAAGGAAGATTTGATACCGTTGACACACACGATATTAGTTTCAAGTTAATAAACTTTAGCAAACAAGAAACGAAAATAATACTATCTAAATGCAAAGAACATAAAGTAGGAATAACCTCATATATCGAAGTTGTTCATGCGTTGACGTTACAGCCAATTTTTGGAGATAATTCGTTCACCACACACAGAACCGCAATGACATTAAGAAGACACTATACCCCTGATTTGGCAGAGCCTCCTTACAAAAAGATTTTGTCAGATTCCGAATACAAAATATTTGGAACCCTGGCTCATATGGGGTTTGTTCAGAATTTTCCACCAATAAAAGTTTTTTCTTGGGATTTGGTAAAGAAAGTAAATCTTGATTTGTCAAAAGCTGTTAAAAATAAACGTGCTCTCAATCAAATGAAGCTTTGGAAAGATACAGGGGATTTGCTAGACGAAAAGAATATGGCTTTCTTCGACACACAATACAACAAGCCAAAGGCTGATGCCGTTAAAATTTCTAACTTGGGGTTTATTGAGTTACCAGAATATGTCACTAAAAATGACAAGAAATGGGTGATTAGTGATATGGTGTTTTCTCAAGATATGGCACCGTACGCCTCAGAATTCATGTTGAGTGTAGTGAGCACACCCATTGGAGGCATGAATTTTGTTTTAAGTTACTACGATTATTCCTTTGAAGATGGAAACTGGGAAAACTTTGACGAATTTGTTACCAAGTTGCATGATAATATGCTCAGGTATGCGAGTTTTTAAATCGATGCAGTATTAGGAGTTCTTTTTAAGTTAATAATACAGGAATAGAAACTAATATTTTTGTACTACATTTTGCTAGTAACATTATAATAGCGTAACTATTATTCTAGTATTTAAGTTTGAGAGCTCTGCAAATAACAAGACCATAAGTGTGTAAGAAGCGATTATCATAGAATTCATGTATCTAATTAATACCAAACAATTTATCTATTCTTTTTACCAGCATATTTCTTTCTAATAAGAGCAAAGGGCTTTAATTGTTTGAAAGTAAATTGCATAATGTATTCAACCAACCAGAATGGATAAAAGAGACCAAGAATATGCAAAAGATAGGAATTCGATCCTCCGTAAAGGTTAAACTTGCTGGACTTTTTAGTTATTTGGCCAACCATATTTTTCGCATACTTCTGTGGAGGGATACCCAAATCCGCTGCCATTTTTTGAGAAGCAATACCACTTTCTACTATTCCATCCACATTGTATGGCGAGTCGGCAAATTGATTTTTCATTTCTTCGATATTATTGTCTTCTGCTCCAATTTGTGTTTGAACACCTCCGGTAATCACACTATGAACTTTAACTCCAAATGGCTCCATTTCACCATGCAATGTCTTGGCATACGCATCAATTGCTGCTTTGGTTGCGCTGTAAGCAGAAATCCACGACAAAGGAACCCTTGCAGCAACTGAACTTGTGAAAATAATGGACCCTTTAGACTTGATAACCAAAGGCGCAAAATGCTTTGTCATGTTGATATGTCCAATGACATTAACTTGGAATATCCAATTCAACTTATCTTCAGGGATCTCAATAGCAGGTTGACCAATAGCGATACCGGCATTATTGTACAATACGTCTAAATACCCACCTGTTTCTTTCACAACAAGCTCTTTGACTCTTTTAATATCTTCCAAATTAGTGATGTCACAAGCAATGGAAATCAAACCATACTCGTCCTCTAATGGCTTTTGCAAATGCAAAACCAGTTTAGGGGAACATCCAATAACTTTGTATCCACGTAAAGAAAATTCTTTGGCCAAAGCATATCCAATACCCGACGAAGCACCAGTAATCAATGCATATTTCTGCTGAGACATTGTTGCAAATATATTATTATTATTATTTGAAGAAGAAACTGAAGAAAAAAAAATATGCTTTTCTATAATTAGTGGTTTGTAACTTTATTTGTTCTAATTTGGCTACATAATACTCTATTTTTATAACCTTAGATCTTATTTTATCACATGTTATATTGTTCGTGATTCCCTTTCAAGTGGGGTCAAGTGTAATCTATGTTAAAGAGATGAATTGTCTGAACTAGGAAACCAATCTAAAGATGAACGGAAAAAAAAACATCACATTAGATTTCCGCTGACGTAATACAGTTTGGCTGTTTTCAAATGGTCTAGTCACGTGCAAGGATTGTGAAGACATTGATGGAATTATCCCCTAATTTCTTCCTGGTAGCGGATTATAAAAGTTTCTACACGACAGGCCCTATGTTATTGATAGACATGTTCGGAAGAAAAATTTGATCTAGATAATGTGCCTGCTTGACTGGTTTAGTAATATCTTGAAAAGATCCAATGTATAGGTTAGGACCATCTGGCAGGGCTATTCGTCAATGCACAGCTTGCCCAAACCTTTCGTATCTTAGCCCAATTGCACTTTAATGACCATGATTCTAATATAATCTGATAAATATCAAGCATATGTAAAGTGCTTTATAAATGATGTAGTTACAGAATCTTGGAGCAACTCCATTTCAAGGTTCTTTTTTTCTTTTGCTGATCTATTTTTTGATTTTTCGGCCATTTTTCTACGCTCACAATTCACCAATCCTTTTGAATAATCAACAAATGACAACATACCAACCAGTTGAACAATCATTAGTTGAAGAAGAGTCAGACCTCACGCTTTTTCTGGATCTAGTTAGGAGTAGGTCTACAGGCTCATGGATAAATCAAGACAATATAAGAGAAGTTCAACGCTTCAATGATTTCCGAACAATCGATTGGGTGGAAGATGAATTAGATGCACAAAAGAAGAGAGTGCTCAAGGCTAGACACATAACATCTCGTGGGAATAACATGAAAGACAAAATAATATCACAGGCGCAAAACTGGGTTGTGTTGGGGATTATGGGCTGCTCTATAGGATTGATAGCAGGATCATTAAATATCATTACTTCATTTTTATCAAATATCAGAACTGGTCATTGCAAGAGAAATTTTTATCTTAACGAGTCCTTTTGTTGCTGGGGTGAAGAGAGTGACCACTGCGACAATTGGGTGAAATGGACCTCAATTGAGTTTATAAACTATATTCTTTATGTTTTGATTTCTTTACTATTTGCGTACCTGGCAGCCAAATTGGTTAAATTTTATGCGCCATCTGCTGCTGGCTCGGGAATTTCTGAAATCAAATGCATTGTTTCCGGATTTGTAATGGATGGATTTTTAGGGTGGCCAACGTTGTTCATCAAAAGTTTGGGCTTGCCATTGGCCATTGGATCTGGATTGAGTGTCGGTAAAGAAGGGCCAAGTGTCCATTATGCTGTTTGTGTGGGAAATTCTATAGCCAAATTGATTACTAAATACCAAAAGAGTGCACTGAGAGCAAGAGAATTTCTAACAGCAACAGCAGCAGCAGGCGTTGCGGTTGCATTTGGGTCACCCATGGGGGGAGTATTATTTTCAGTGGAAGAAATTTCTACTGTGTTTCAATTGAACACTATCTGGAAATCGTATTTTTGTGCATTAATAGCAGTGACTACCTTGGCAGCACTCAATCCATTTAGAACAGGGCAAATGGTTCTTTTTGAAGTGACTTATGACACCAACTGGCATTATTTTGAAATTCCCATTTACATTATCCTTGGTATATTTGGAGGGTTATACGGAATCATTGTCTCTAAATTTAACATACGAGTTGTTGCATTCAGGAAAAAGTATTTGGGCAATTTTGCAGTCAGAGAAGTTTTGATATTGACTTTGTTTACAGCAAGCTTTTCATATTTCAACCAGTTCTTACGTTTGGACATGACCGAAACAATGCAAATACTCTTCCATGAATGTGATAAAAACTTTCACCATCCAATATGCGACTCTCTGAATAAAAAGACTGGCATCATTGTTTCGTTGTTGTTTGCAACTTTAGCAAGAATGCTATTGACAATTGTCACATATGGATGCAAAGTACCTGCTGGTATATTTGTTCCTTCGATGGCAGCTGGTGCAACATTTGGTCGAGCCTTGGGGATAATAGTCGATTTAGTTTATGCCAACCATAAAGACTCTTTTGTGTTTAGAAACTGTCCAAAAGATGGCAAGTGTATCATTCCGGGGACTTATGCCTTTTTGGGAGCCGCAGCTGGGTTATGTGGCATTACGGATTTGACAGTTACTGTTGTCATAATTATGTTTGAATTAACTGGTGCTCTACGCTATATCATTCCAACAATGATTGTTGTGGCAATTACTAAAAGTATCAACGATAAGTGGGGAAAAGGTGGAATAGCAGATCAAATGATAAAATTCAATGGCTTACCGTTAATTGATTCTAAAGAAGTTTTCACCTTTGGCACTACTGTTGAGAGCGCAATGTCTACTGTTATTGTATCACTCTCGACCGATTTAAATGACAGCATAACATTGAAACAGTTGCGAACTACTTTACAGAAAACGAGATACAGAGGGTTTCCAATTATAAAGTCAAGTAAAGATCCAAAAATAATAGGATACGTCTCACGACACGACTTGGAGTGTATTTTGAAAACGCATGAAAATGTGAATGAGGACATATTATGCAATTTTAACGAGGCTGAGTCAGGAGGGGTCGATAAAGTAGATTTTGATGCTGTCATCAACAAATCCCCATTGACAGTAAATTTCAATACATCATTGGAGTATGTTTTGGATATTTTTGCAAAGTTGGGTGCACGATACTTACTTGTGGAGAAAGAAGGTTGTTTAGTTGGGATAATAACAAGAAAAGATGTGTTGCGGTATGAATACACCGTTCATGAGCATAATCGTGACAATGTCCAACAAGCAAATCATGACGCCTTTGATGAAAAAGTATGGGAGTTTATTAATCTAATTGGCACATCAGCAAAAAAGAATATTGGTAAAATACTACATAATGATGCAAATAGATATTTATAGAGACAACAACGACAACGACAAAAAAAAAAACATACATGTACTTTCGTTTATTGATCTTTCCATTTCCCATGATCTTTGTAATCATTATACAAAGTTTTATAGAATGCTTTCCCACCGTAGTCCAAAGAATCATTAACTACTCTCAATTCATTTTGTGACAAAACAGTAAACATACTGTAAATTCCTGGCATTATAGCATCATTCACAGTACGAGTAAAAGTGTACTTCAAATTAAAATAGATATAATTGCTTAATAAAACAGACAAATGTTTTCTTAACAATTTTTTGAAATAACTTGCCGAAGTTGTTAAGTGAAACATCTTATCTCCAACTCTCTCCGAAGGTTCACATAGATTACTCAATAAACGAGCATAGGCAGATGCAGCTTCTGTGTTTGATGATAACTTTGAAGTTCCATCTGCTAGGTACTTCAATAAACTTGACATCACGTTCAAAACAAGATGGTGTCTAGTGGCAATCTTAAACCTGTGATACAACAAGATATGGGAAACAATTTGGGTTGATAAAATATAAATTTGTTCTTGGTTGGCAAAAGAGTTTAGTTTTTGCAATCCGGTTTTAACAATAACTAAAGTTATTTCTAGCAAATTTTGTTTGAAAATCCAGGACTGGTTAGTCAACAAATCTTTTAAGCTAGTCAAAATCTGCATGGCCACACATTCGTTTCCAGATTGTAAAGCGTTAACATAAAAAGTAAAACATTTGCTGTTGTAGCGATTGGCATCTGCGTCTTTTGGAACTGTGCTCAAAAATATGGAAGCAATCTGTGCAAAACTTAAATTGAATTCAACTGGGACAGCATCAATTGAACGGGTAAAAAAATCAAAGACTTCAAAATATAACTGCGAATGTTTAGAAAATTTTTGAAATAACGACTTTAACACTGTATACAACTCCGTATTTCTCCCAGACAGCAAAGAGACAAACAAACTCAAAACATAGACCAAACTCTTGTAGTTAAAGTCTATTGTCTTGCAAATCAATTGAAACAATGTGGATTGAATAGAGTTGTCTTTCAAAATATTTGGATCTAATCTTTTTGTACAGGAAATGACATTTTCAAAAGACAATGATTTAGGTGGCAACATTACAAGTGCCTGTAATAGCCACCTTACAGTAATAAAATTTTGGGTGTTGCAGTTGTTTAAAGTGTTAATACAATAGTTTGTAAACTTTTCATTTAACTTATTCAACCCCTTTTCCGTATTTTCGAATAAACCAACTTCCTTAGTATTTGTAAGTATTATCAGAATTGCTTCTAGTTCAGGCAGAATTATTTGTTGTGACATGGAGTCCAAATAACTACTCAATTTCGAGATAGCATCGTTGACATACTTTTGATTCTCTTCATTTTTAATCTGCCGGACATTATTTTTCCATACAATTTCAATGACATTATAAGCTATCAATTTTGATTCCTCAGTACTAACAGTCAACAATTTTAACATGTTATCAAAATTTGTCTCCAAAATAGACAGGTAAGTAGGCTGGCCAAGCAAATACTGAATGTTTTCGAGTGTTTCCTTAGTGGGATTGCTTACAAATAAGACAAACAAACCATTAAGTAACTCCTTTTTGAATGCTTTATTAAAGCAAACAATAGGTATAGAAGCGATAAGATCCATTCTTGCTGGTAAATTCTCAGTAATGAATCTAATCAATGAAGTTGTTAGCTTTGGTTGTTCGAAAAATACATCGTCAAATTCAATGTCTGGATATCCAAGCAGAATTAACTTAATCAACAAGTCACTATCAAAAAATTTGTTGAAAATGACCAACCATCTTTTGAAAATCGGAGATATCATTTCCTTCTCCCCTTCAATGCAAGCAATAAAATACTTTTGATCAGACTTTGAATACTCCTTGATAACCTGTAACTCCAATAATCTGAAAATAGAAAAATGATAGTACAAATCAATATTCTGTTTCATATTCTGTTCAGCAATAGTAAAATCCGTGCCATATAAACAGAGCAAGTAATAACGAATACACCAAAAATTCTCTGTGGCATTGAAATAGTTGCTGCGGTCTAATAATGTCTGTTTGACGGCATCAATTAGGTTTGCAGATGAACTGGTTAGTCCCTTTGTAATTGCTGTAAAAATCGCACGTTGACTCCCCTTATCCGCATAAAACGAGCTTTCGATGACATCAATTAACTGTTTCCCTGAAAAAGTCTTAACATGCTGTGATACAGTATGTATGAACTCATCTGATTCCCATATCTCGTCTCTCTTTATGGCTTTGGGCCACACTTTTGTAAAAAAATCCAGCAATTCGCGGTTTCTTGCAAAACCATCAACAATCACTTCAGCAACAGGTACAACTTTGTCATCCAACTGAAATTCAGACTTGTAAGTCTTGAACAAAAACCCTGATTTGCTAATTGCCAACTCACTATCAATTGCAAATATATGTTTAACCATGTCCCAGTTTAATTGTTTAAAAGGCTTATCAGCAACCTCTACTTTGTAAATCAGCTCTATAAATGGTTTAGAAATTGTTTTCCTGCAGCTTGCCAAAATAGACAATAGCTTTTCTGCCAAGTCAGGACACTTTGAAGCCATGATAGAATATACCCCTTCACATATTTCCATATGTTTGGCACTGAAAAGTTGCACCGTTAAGGTGTATAAATATATCACTGATACCTCTTTGATGTCTTTCTTTTTGAGCTCCCGCTCTAAACTTGATTGGTAGTACTTTGTGGAATCCGCATTGAACACCCCTTGAATTAACAACTCCTTTAATATTGGTGAGACAGACAGACCTTCAGAAATGGCTAAATACTCGATCAAGGGGAAACAACAATCTTCAAAAAACTTATTGTAAAACTTCTTTGATCCTTCTAAACTGATTTTCAGGCAGGCACGAGTATATATATCTCGAACTAGTTCAGTCCAACTCACAATTGAATCGCTAGCTTGGAGAACATCCATGTGTTCAACAAAGCATTTCAATAATTGTGTAGCAGAATTTTCATCTGCAATAATGTAAGACTCTTGAAACATAATACCAAGAAACTCAAACAAGCTCGAGAAGACTTCATTGTCATTGTTCTGCTGTAAAACCAAAATTATAATCTCAATGATTTTCAATCTCTGTATTACCCTTTGTCTGTCTACCTTCTGGTGATTTAATTTCGACCAAACCAGAAGAAGCAAATTCCATACATCCTTGTTAAACTTCCACTTTCCAAATTTACCATTTGATTTGTCATTCAATCTGTCACATAGTAAGTTCAATACAAACACTTCTTTTCCAGGTAAATATATATCCAATGTATTATTCAAAAGACTATTTGCAGTATTGACAATCTCTGTGATGGAGGTGTCCTTCGATCTTAATAGTTTAGTCACCGCTTCTGCAGTCAACAAATCCTTCCCCATTTTAACCAAAAAGTGTGTATCAACAAGATATAGGGATCTTGATAGTGGTAGATATATATGGATGGTAGAATCAAAGAAGAGTATGTTTTGCAATATAGAGAAGGAGAAAAATACAACTCACACCAGACAGTGCAAAAAAAAAATTAGTTACGATGAGCAGAATCAACAATATCTTTCCAATACATCATAGCTTTGTAAAAGTAACACTAGTAATCGTAAATTAAAGTTCATACAAACAAAGAAAAAAAAGATAATACATATACTACTTAATTGATCATATCATTATATATACAAATAATAGTTTGAATTGCATTTACTACTTAGATCAACAAAGTTTCAATCTTGTCTTTGATACCGTAAATTTGGTTCTTGATTGAAGATGCATCATTTGAGGTGACAGAAGCAGCAATAACTGGTCTGGAAACACCACAGGCTCTACCTAAAGCAGCTTTAGAAGGAACAAAAACGTATGGAACGTTTTTATCTTCACATAACAATGGCAAATGCAACAAAATTTCAATTGGCTCGGTATCAGCAGCCATGATAATGAATTCTGAAATACCTCTGTTCAAAGTCTTGGTGGCTTCATTAGCACCTTTCTTTAATTGTCTCAAGTTTTGGGATTGTTGCACAACATCTAAGATTTGTTGAGTCAAAGCAGAATCAGCCAATGGGAAAGCTTTTGGATTTGGGGCAGACATTTGTAAATAATTTAGTTCAGACTATTAAATGGAAAAGTAAGGGCTCCTTGCAATTAATCTTTAAAGCTCGCCAGTATCAAGTAGTTTATACTTATGTAGTAAAAGAAAGAAAAGAGAAAGAGGAAAGGAATAAATAAAAATAAAAATTTTCCATGACTCGTAATGCGATGAGACTTTGCATTAATTTTCTTGTTCAAGACGTTAGAAAAAGTCACTAATTGAAGGGAGAGGAGAGAAAAAAACACTCAATAGACGACATTATTTTGGATGAGACATTTCTTGGTACTTGATATTGAAAGTCGTGTATAATAAATTAAATTAATAGGTAACAATTGAGATTCGATTACAATGAACGCCCACTTGGGAACAACAACAAAAAAAAAGAAAAAAACTTTGTCCAATTTCATTCATTATCAACAACTTTTTTTTAACTTTTTCAATATCATAAACATCCCTCAATAATAGAAACACATTACATCAATTAAAATATGTCTGATTTATGGTATGTTTGCTGTTTGATTAGATTACAGATGGACTCAATTGCAGAAGGGAACCAATACAAGAACAGAAATTAGTGGGACTTGAAATATCTATCAATACCTTGTACAAGATAAGGCTGAAGAAAGCAAAGAGCAACTAAAAGCCCACCAAAATTACTTTTAGCGATATATTTGATGAAAAGTGCTACAACATACATGTCTTCATTATACTACATCCAATTTTGCTGCAATTTCTATTTGTCCACGTTCATGATAATTTCAATTTACTAACGAATTCTCTTCTTTTTTTTTTTAATATAGTCCAGTTTATGCTCCATTCTTTGGTTCCATCGGTTGTGCTGCAGCCATCGTATTCACATGTTTTGGTGCCTCATATGGTACTGCTAAGTCCGGTGTAGGTATCTGTGCCACATCTGTCACCAGACCAGATTTATTGGTAAAAAACGTTGTTCCAGTTGTTATGGCCGGTATTATTGCCATTTATGGTTTGGTTGTGTCAGTCTTAGTTTCAGACTCTTTGAGTCAAAAACAAGCCTTATATACTGGTTTTATTCAATTGGGTGCTGGTTTATCTGTTGGTTTATCCGGTTTAGCTGCTGGTTTCGCCATTGGTATTGTTGGTGACGCCGGTGTCAGAGGTACTGCCCAACAACCAAGATTGTTTGTTGGTATGATCTTGATTTTGATTTTCGCAGAAGTTTTGGGATTATATGGTTTAATTGTGGCCTTGTTGTTAAACTCAAGAGCTTCTCAAGACGTCACTTGTTAAACAAAAGTTGGAGTGAGTTGCTCAATACTTCCTTAATTAAAAAAAAAAGAAAAGAAAAGTGGGAGCTGATATCCATCAACAATGGTCATATGGCCCTACTTACTATAGTCTTTCATATTTTCAATTTTTATTTTTTTATACTACTTTCTGATATTGTTGGATTTACAAAAAAAAAACAGGAAAAATGTAAAACACATATAAAGTATAACTATATAGTTATTTACTGTTAGAGTTTAACCAGTAACACATATTTATATTATTTGTAATTTGTGAAAATTTACAGTATTTGACGTTTCTATTAACTATATAAACACTTTACCAACCTTTGCTGCAATTAGGTTTCTCAACAATCTTGTGAACAGATCAATATCTTTTGGCAAATTGTCTTTACCCACTAGTTTTCGCCAGTCGTTTTCATCAGCATCTGACTCAATATTATTAATTGAGTACAAATACAAATCGGCACCCTCTTTAAGTTCTTTCTCATTTCTATCGCTTTCGTAGTTGTCAAGCAATTCAATAATAATAACCAAATCAGGCAACTGGAAAGTTGTGTTTGGTTCACTTAAAAACGGAATAAATTGTGCTAGTAACAATGGAACAAATTTTTTTGGCAAGTAGTTGAATTTTAATAGATGAATCAATTTCGAAAGTTTATTAGAGAGCTTTATATCCCTTTGTGGTAATGTTTCATAAAACTCCTTCAATACAGCATATGGAGCAAGACATTGTTGAATGACAGGGTGTATTTTGAAATTAAGATCAACTTTCTTGTCAACGATGTTGTTGATTAGTTCATCCTTTATTGGTCGGTTATGAACAAGACAATTTGCAAATATTAAATCCCACACAATATAATGCACTTTCTTCATACCTTCACTGTGATTTTCACCACTCAATAATGTTGGATCGTAGCAATTGACAAAATTATTCAATGCTTCGTACATGTAACCTTCTTCCAAAGACTTCAAACCAGCCTGATAGTACAATTGTCTAGCCGTCGACACCAAATTCAAATTGGCACATATAGTCAAGGCCCATTCAAGATCATCATTAGTATTACAGATATAGTTGGGTAAAAATGTCGCGATAACTTTTCTGTTGGCAGAAACAGCATTGTTGGACGTGCATACTACGTTATTCAATAGAAGACCAATACCCACTGGTACCAATTCATGAATATTTAAACAGTCGTATGCATGTCTAGTTAAGAAGTACTCAGATACTATCCTCCTATTAAGTAAATCTTCAAAACTTGCTGAAGAGGTCACAGTGACATCGAAGTAGTAGCCTCTAAGTAAAAACCTCAATTCCATTAGCTCGGCCAAATAAGCTGTTGTTGGAGGATCCAACTCATGTAAAGTTTCTAAAACTTTCAAAAAGTTATTTTCCAAAATATTCAAAAAGCATGCTTCGGTTAACCCGTCTAAGTTCTCGTTTTCGTCATCAAATATGTCCGAAGGCGGCTTTTCGGAAACAGCTGTTTTAAAGTAATCAATATAAACTTCGTTGCTGTCTCGTACTTGGTACAACGATAATGCCAAATACACTTCATACCATGTATCGCAATAGCTAGAAATAGTTTTAGGTAATCCTGTAAAAATGCATGCCAAATCGTAAATTTGATCTATAATCAATTTGTGCTTAGTTTCGGTGATACTTTCATTTCTCACTGATGACAAAGAATCGCGGAATTCACATGCCAAAAGCTTCCATGCGGTAAATTGTCCCTTGGAGGAGTAGGAAGTGTAATTCGATAACAAAGTATCCATGTCACCAATCACAGCATACAATTCCGGACACTTTTCCTTTAATTCCTGGTACTGTGAATGCTCAATTACTTCGTGAATCTGAGTAAACAATCCTCTTGTAAGAAGCTGAGATATACAAGTGTTCCAAAACCGAGGATGCAAATAAGGTTGTGGTGTGTTCACAATAACGTCATTCAACAATTCTGGGTCCGGTTTGGGATCAAAAGTATTTACCCACTTGATAATCAATTCCGGTTTTTGCTGGATATCAAAATAGAAATTGTTGGCTTCAAAACATTCTAAAATATATAACACATGTTGTAAACATTGGGAATCATAAGATTCTTGTTCCTCCTTCGGTATAGAATTTACCAAATCTTGCAAATAATCAATTATCTCTCTCAATGCTTCATCAATCTTTTTGAATTTCCGCACCTGTTTGGCCTTTGATCCCATCAGATCCATAACCAAGCCTATAGGAGAATCGTCTTCCTCCAAGTCAAATCTAGTGATGTCATCCTCAGTAAGTTTTTGAATGATTTTGAACATGTTGTTGACGTACAAGATATATTTCTCATCAAATGGTCTAGATTTTTCTATTCCCTTCCTATACTTTTGAACATCAAACTTAAATTCTAAAGATTTTTGAGTGTTCAACCAGTCTGATAAGTCAATGTACTCCTTATCTGATTTGAATATTGCTACTGGACTCCATTGGTCGTAACTGCTTTTGCTTGAGTCGGAAGAATCAGAAATACCTTCAGTTTCAGATGAAATTGAGTTATCAATGCTGTTTTCCCCATCATCATCCTCAGGTATTTCAAGCATGTCAATGTCATCAAACTTGCTCTCAAAGTTGGTATATTCTGGCATATTTATGGTTGACTCTTGTCACTATAGAATTGTGATGAAATGGTAAACAAAAGGAAAAAAAGAACTACTAGATACAAAAAATTTCATAAAGCAACAGAAGCAGAGACAGAAAAAAAAAAAACAACAAGCTTGTATTTGGAAAACTCGCACACACTACTCATCAATTCTATAAACTATTACACTCAAAATGTACCAGCTGTAATAGATTTCTGTTCAGGTATAAGTTACTGTAGGTTTGTGAAAACTCGCTTGAATTAGCAATAATGTGACTCAATACTCTTGCAATGACGGTGCCACTAACAATTTCTTTACATTGAGATTTCTCATTATTGTTCACCAGCTCTCCATCACAATCTAAAAGCTCGAGATGATTTCTTGCAGCAAATTCTACCAAAGAATCATTACACCCATTTAAATCAGTATTGTTCAATACAAATAAACCACCCAGCACTGTTCCTACTACACAAATTTGTGCTCCCCATGATTTCTTTCTACCCAAAGCAAAAATACAGTTTATCTGATCACCAATATTGAATTTGTGGACCCGACATATCAGAGAATCATTTGAGTCTGTCTGAATAAGATTCACATTGCCAAGAGCATCGCCGATAATAGTATATGTGTAGTTTTTCAGTCTCACAGCTGTTATTGCAGTAATTTGATTCCCCATAGAATCTGTATCTATTTTCACTAGCTTCATTGCATTGTGCTTTTCCAGTTTGTTAACATTAGAAGAGAATGCACCATAAATTGCATCAGCCAAATATGCTACATTTTCATTTGACCACTGTGATACCACAAAGGCGGGACTATGAACAGCAGACCTTGGGACTAATGTCCACTGAAAGTTCTCGTCTATATCTAATTGAACCAAAACCACGATATTTCCTGAACACAAATAAGTTTGCTCCTCTTGGTCAAACAATGAAATTGAATTTAGCTTAACATCAGGTGACAAGTCTATCCCCAATATAGCTCCACGATTTAAGCAAACTATTCTCGACTCTTCAATACCAAATACATACAATGGAAATTCTGTCAGCAGAGTCAAACACACAAACAAACCATCCTTGTGGGCTTTCTCATTCTGCCAATCTTGTATCAAGCAAATATCAACAACTTGGACACCCAGGGGTTCATCAAATTCAAAGATGGATAAATTTTCAAAAGAGTCAGTGTTAACCAAATGGAGCTGAGTATTGATGGAATCCTTTGAACAGTCGAGAACAACACCAACTAAAAATTTCGATAATGGAACAGGTAGGCATTTAAGATATAGTTTATTTGAGAATAAGCTTTGATGACTGACAACTTGCAGTGGCAATACAATTCTCACTTTATCTATGCGGCCATTCTGATATCCAATTAAAACTTCCTCTTCGGTCGCAAAGCATACATCGGCAAGGGGAAGCTTTGGGACGTGTATGTACTTTTTGAAAAAAAACCCCAGCAATTCGTCTTTTTTCAAGGCCACCAAATGTTTAAAATTAAAAACAAGCACATTATTCTTGTATTTCCGCAAAAAACATGGGACATCACTCACATATTGTTCGGTAAAATTAACGTTGTCAACCCTTTTCTCTGTTAAATGGATAAGTAACTGATGTAAGCTTCCGTTATTGGTCAGCATAAAAGCTATTATGTCATTTTCACCTGATTGTACTACGGCAGAATCTAATACAAAAGTCTGATCTTTCATTTCGCCAGAATAGATTAATTTGGCTTTTTTGTTAACAACTTTCCAAATCTGATAATCTCCACTCCAATCAGTTGCTAAAATCAAAAGTGCGCCATTGCCAACATGAATTGCATCGATACTTGTAATTTCTTTGAGTTTTTCACTTTCAAAGGCGAATTCGTAGTTTTTCAGTTGTACATGAATGCTCTTGGTATCAGAAACAGCAACCACGGTACTAATTTCAGGCACAACACTGGAATAAATAAAGGATTCATTCACCATAGTTTTCCCATTGACAAGCAAAGACAGACGAGTAACACAACACTGGAAACCTGGGTCCTCATAATAATCCAACACATTCAGTTCTATCTTCAAGTGAGCGATTTTGGACATCAAGTTGTGGGTTTCTAGTGCCACACTATCGCCATCGATATTATAAACCATGACTGTTGAGTTCACTATTCGTAACCTTTCGATTTGCATATCTATGGTTTTCGTCTCAAGAAGTTCTGGTGTGTGCTGGACTGCTCCATATTTCCTTAATTCACTGCCCTCCCAGCTCCCTTGACACGTATACAACTCCTCAACTCCCTGTCCACACCCGTCTTTGATATCTAGCACTGGTGGACTACTTTCGATATATGCTCTAATATGAATATGTGGCTTCTCGGGTAACACCAGAAACAATACGGATCTTGAGAACTGTGAACTTTGGAAAAACAAATCTCCAGCTATATGACTTAGACCATTATAATAAGGAATAGTAACTTCTCCAAGGCTAATCATAGTCATTTGATTGATAATAATTGTAGTTTTAGAGGATATTTCCATATCAGTAAACAACAAGTAACTTCTACCAGACTCTGCAATGATTAAAAACCTAGACTTGTCAATGATTTCAAATGAAACATAATTTTCTTCACTGATGCCATTCCCCGGTTTGGTCAATTCCTTGATGCAATGAAGTTTAACGTGTGATTGGATAATAGCTATATCATTTATCTCACTTGACGTGCTCATGTACTGAATTTGATCATCAGGAAAGTAAAATATACTAAAAGTTGATAATACAATATAGCCTCCAACCTGTATGGGGATTATTAAACAAAGGTACTCCTGTTCAAATTCTATTATAGGTTGTTTTGCATGTACCGGATCTATGCCTTTCACTGGCAAGCATCTTGTGAAAAAATTTGAATTCACATCTCGATACAGAATTGCCATAGTGTTCGTTGGCTTTTCCAAGATTGCAATCTGCTTAACATTAATCCTTCCAACTGAAATCGATTCAAGCGACCACCATTTACCAAGATCGCTACGCCTATTTTTCCGACGTGTCAGCGAAACACTGTTATTAGGAGTCTTTCCCAATATATCATCGACAGACAGAATACTATTGAAATGGAAGACGTGAACGACTTCACAGAATATATGAAATGCAATGAACCTAGTGTTTGCTGCTGGATCAGCCACCATATAAACAGGTGAATCGATAATTTTACTTTGCCCGGTACTTGATAGTTTAGCTAAAATCTTTATAGTAGTGCAAAATTCGTTATCAATAAATAGTATTCCAATTTGAGACTGATCATCCAAATAAACCACTGCTTCTTGGCCATCAATCTTTATTTTTGTAATTGCTAATACTTTCTCATCAAAATCAATACTCTCCAAATATATTAACTCATTATATTCCACCTTGTATAAAATTAACTTTTGTCCAGAAGCTGTTAAGGCTACCACACATGCTGTGTAATTCAAGGGGTATATAACCACTGATTGACTCAAGGCATCTTGACCGGAAACTTTGGAAAGCACAAACATGCAGGTTCAATTTTTGCTGAGACTGATCAACTGTAGCTCTAAAGTAAAACTTCCTCTAAAAAATCGTACAGAAATTACACTAAGAAGGAAAGGGGGGGGGAAAAGGGGCTATTGCTCTAGTACTTTTGGTGTTACTAATGTCGCAAGACGTTTGGTGTGTGTGTGTGTGGTGTGTCTGGGCTATTCCTCTTCTTTTTTTTCTTAGTAAGTTGTATGTACAGAAAAATAACAATTTCTGCCAAAAGGGAGATTATGGCGGCGGCCTTCTTTCGACCGCCACCGCTATCACCACCACGCACCACGTACGACTATCGTATACATATCACAAAACCGTTTTATTTGATTTGTCTATTTTTAAACTCGTCAAACCGTTCAAATCCTTTAAATGTGGATTTTCCTGTTTTCTATTTCATTTGATCCTATCGTTGTTATTCTGTACATTTTTTTCTTGAAGTGTTTGATATGCATATGTAGTCATAATCTTCCACCTATCACTAAATTGATCAATTTTGGAACAAATAAAGATTTCTTTCAAAGAATTTCTACTTTAACACAGTGTTGTTTGTTGCTTTTTTTTTTAGATACATTTTAATTTCCTGTATTGTCTTCCAGTAATTTCTTCCCAGAATTCATAAGAACAAGATAAAAGCAAACAATAATCATTGTACCGGTGATGCTGCAGCAGTATCCTTCAAAAAATTCAAAAGTAACCCCCAATTCCAAACACAATTGGAATTTCAAAGATCTACTAACAATGCCAACAATAAATTCGGCAAAGTCAAAGAAAACTGTCATTACGCCTAATGCCACGGAATATGATCCAACAGGAGTTCAAACCAATGAATCCAAGTCTACATCGGGAACATCTGACAACACACAATCACAGAATGTAAGCAAGTGCTATTGTTGTGGAACTATATTGACTTTCCCAAATAAAGCCAAAAAATTCAGATGTTCTGTATGTCATACTACCATGTTATTGGGGACTCTGCCAAGTACCGACAGCCCAGATATTCCACTAGTGTCATACAAACACGTGAAGTCATTGGCAGATGAATGTTTCAAAAATGCCAATGACAACAAAGGGAAATTAAAGTCCTTGCATGAAATCTTTGAACCTTTGTCAAACTATCTATATCAAGCATTCAGGAGTTTTGAGATATTGAACAATTCGTTCAAGTTACGACCACACAGCAAACGCCCGCATCATTCAACTTCAAACATTTACTATTCTGGCGTTCGAGATGTGATCAACTTACTTACAAAACTCCCAACTAAAAAGCCATTGCACTCAGCTTTGAAGGGAGCAAGTGAACAATTGAAAAGACTTGATGTGTATCTTGAAGATTCTGGTCCTCTTGCCTATAGCTGGGTCTTAATCTTGTTCGAAATTCCTATTTTGTCAAGGTCATTAGTTTTGAATAATCCAAAATTGAAATTAATGAGTGATGTACCGGAGATCAAAATGTTGAGTTACGATATACTAAAAAGGTGTTTGGGTATCTTGTCTTGTATTGATAATGCTAAAACGCTTGGGTACTTTACGAGTTGGCTTTCCAAGTTGGACAGTGCCGATTTTATACGCAGAGTCGATTTGATAAATCTTTACATTACGTTTCAATTGAAGAAATACTTTTACTTGGCCAATAATCCTCAAATAAAATTAAATCTCAGCCCTTCAGAAGATGGTTATGTTGACAATAGTGAGGCCGAGTATTTCCAAAGCTTGCATTTGAAGAGCCATATAGAATCAAACACAGATATATCGTCACCCTGTCTGTTGAATCTACCTGCAAGTCAATTCTCTAGCAACCCTTTCCCAGTGAAACCGAATGGGAAAAAACAACCAAAAGAAACCAAGGTTAAAGTACATCAGTATGGTAATGATTGGCATATCAAATCGGCATTGGCTGTACTTTCAATTGCGTATAAGGCTAATAAGCTTAGAAGTGATCCTGTTCCCGTATCAGTCTTTTATAACTCATTAGTTGATTATGTGAATATTCGGTTGGATTTTGATTCTTGGCAAAGCAACAGAAGAGCTAGATTCAAAGGCAACAAATCCCTGCAGCCTGAGCTATGGGCCGTCATAGAGTATATCCATGGCACTAGTGTGAACAAAAACTTGTATGATGATGCGTTGTTTTATATTTGTCAATATCCCTTTTTGATATCCTTGGGGGCCAAGATTTCTGTATTGGAGTACGAAGCCCGGCGGCAGATGGAAAGAAAAGCGGAGGAAGCATTTATCAATTCGCTTGACAAACGAGTTATCATTGATGTATACTTTAGAATACGAGTCAGAAGAGACCATATTGTGCAAGACTCGTTGCAGTACATTAAAACAAACTCAGATAACTTGAAGAAAAGTCTACGGGTTCAATTTGCCAATGAGCCCGGTGTGGATGCTGGTGGTTTAAAAAAGGAGTGGTTTTTGCTATTGACAAAAGAGATTTTCCATCCCCAGTCAGGAATGTTTCATAATGTTGATGACTCGAATTTTCTATGGTTCAACATCATACCGGTTGAGAACCCAGATATGTATTATCTTTTTGGTGCAATATTGGGATTGGCCATATATAACTCGACCATACTAGATTTGCAATTTCCGATCGCTTTGTACAAAATTTTGCTCAAAAGGGGATTGGATAGAGACGACTACAGAAAATTGTACCCCGTGTCTTATAAGAATTTAATAAACTTGAAATCTATGTCCAACAAGGAGATATTAGACTTGGATTTGACATTTGAAGTCAGCTATAGCGATATGTTTGGGAAGAATCACACAACAGAATTGGTCACCAACGGAGCAAATATACAAGTCACCAAATCAAACTTGGAAGAGTATATTGACAAGTATACTGGGTTTTTCATGAAAGATGGAATTGCAAAACAGGTTGATGCATTTATTACAGGTTTCAATAATGTCATTGGAGGTAATGCTTTGTCGTTGTTTCTGCCAGAAGAGATTCAGTTACTATTGTGTGGTAACGATGATCATAGAATAGATGTCGATGTTCTAAAATCTGTCACAAAGTATATTGGGTGGAGATCCAGTGAAGATGCAGTGGACTCCAAGATTATAACCTGGTTCTGGGATCATATGAACAAAATGAGCAATAAGGAAAGAAAAAAGCTATTGATTTTCATAACTGGTTCAGACAGAGTTCCTGCCACCGGTATACAGAACCTACCATTCAAAATTAGTTTACTTAATAATGGTCATGACAGTCATAGATTACCCATTGCTCATACATGTTTCAATGAGTTGGCATTATACAACTACAGCACGAAAGAAAAATTCATTGAAAAGTTGAATAAGGCTGTGAATGAAAGTGCCGGCTTTGGAATCAAATGATATCAATGAGCATATATAGTTCTAGGTTGTATCAAACTTGTGCGACATAATTATAGTAATGAAGTTTTTTGTAGTATTCGCAGCAAAACAAATTAATGTATAGGTGCGTCTTTTTCTTTTTTTTTCTGCCCATTAACATTAGCCTTTATTCTCTCTAGCCAATAGAAACCAATGAAAAAAAGAGAATCATTATTTTGAAACTGCATATAATTGCCACAACCCATACTACAAAAAATTCTTCTTCAATGAAAAAAAAAAAATAGGAAAGCTAATTTCATCAAGTATCTACTGTCGTTAACTTACTATCTATTCAACAACACATCAAGATGTCTTCTCTTGCTTTCAGAACATTAAGAAATGGTTTAGGATTAAAAAGTATGTTTGGTTTGGTTTTACACTTGATATACGTGATTTTGGAGTGTGTATCTTAAAGCAATCTGAGTGAATACTTTGTATTCAAAATCAAAACTTGAATTGCCTCGAAGATGTACCCCAAAAACTAGAGGAATACAATTTACTAACTTTTAATTGTTTTAACTTTTAGGTTCTGTTAGAGCTTTGTCAACAACCACCACCACCTTATCCAACTATCAACAACCAGATTACTCCTCCTACTTGAACAACAAATCCGGTCAAGGAAGCAGAAACTTTACTTATTTCATGGTTGGATCTATGGGTTTATTGTCAGCTGCCGGGGCCAAATCCACCGTTGAAGCTTTTCTCTCTTCATTTGCCGCCTCTGCTGATGTTTTGGCTATGGCTAAAGTTGAAGTCAAATTGGGAGCTATCCCAGAAGGTAAAAATGTGATTATCAAATGGCAAGGTAAACCAGTTTTCATTAGACACAGAACTGCTGACGAAATTGAAGAAGCTAACCAAGTTGATATCAAAACCTTAAGAGATCCACAAAACGATGCTGACAGAGTCAAGAAACCAGAATGGTTAATTATGTTGGGTATCTGTACCCACTTGGGTTGTGTTCCAATTGGTGAAGCTGGTGATTTCGGTGGTTGGTTCTGTCCATGTCACGGTTCCCATTATGATATTTCTGGTAGAATTAGAAAGGGTCCAGCTCCATTGAACTTGGAAATTCCAGAATATGACTTTACTGATGATGAAACCTTGCTTGTTGGTTAAAGATAAATACAAGTACGGTACGATGAATAATAAATTGAATAAATAATTTCAAAAAAAAAAAAAGAAAAGAAAAGAATTAAAAGCAGTAAGACATGAGAGAGTGCATTATTGCTTCAACTTATTTAAAAAAGAAAACCACACTGAAAAGCTATAACTAAAGATGAATTGTTATCCAAAGCAAACATCTTAGTTTATCTTATTTTTTTTTTACCTTTTTCTCCCCCTAAACCTCCTTTTTTCCCTTTCATGTATATTTTGATTTAATATATGTAATCTGCATTTAGATAAACCAATATTTTACAAGTTGGCGTCTTTCTCTAGATACTCACTCAATTCGTCGGGGACTTTTTTCCAAAATCTTGGTGTCCAGTCATTTTTGATTTTTTTAACAGTGAGGTTTTCTGAATAGGAGTATATTTCATTAAATTTGAAAATTTTGAATTGCATCAACAGCTCTATAAACTTTTCACCCAATGATAGGTTATGCAAGTTTTTCGGATTGTAATCCGCTGCATAATGAAGTCTATAAAATACACTCCAATGAAACAAACTAGTGCTTGGGAGAACTCTGTGTTTTCCTAAGTTAGGTACAAAAGCTCGTTTCCAGTACCCATCTTCTTGGATCTCGGTGATTCTTAAAAAGGGAATCAATTCCAAAATCCACCAGAATAGAACATACAAAAACGATTCTTCTCCTCTCCCCGCAAATAGTTTTATGGGAAACTCTGGAAGAACGATGTCAGACCTACTATCGGGTGATTTGCTAGAAAATGACAATATATCATGATTGGGAGATAAAAAACTAGATATTGGAGGGTGATCTGAAGACCATTGTGAAATTGATTGTGGCTGGAACCTTACCCCATATTTAATTGCATGAGCAAGCATCCACCTAAGAGAAACACTTGATAATACTTGATTATCCAGTGACGCCTTCCACCCGCCTCCAATATCCCCATGATTCCCCGGAAAATATACTTCGATTAAATCATTAATAGCTGGTAGTGGTCGCAGTTTTCTTCTATTGAATCTTTCCACAAATTGTTTAAGTATATCAACTAACGATCTCACTGATGTAAACAGCCCGTAACTGATTGGGGAACTATATGTATTACTGCCTTTACTACCTACGTCACTTGACTCTATTGGCGAGAAAAGCTGCTGTTTGTACTTGGATCTCCTTTCATCAATACTAATGGCATGCCTGGTGTGATCAACATTGGCGGTTTTGATGGTGTATGGAAACATTCGATCCCAAAGAATCCCTACAGAATTTACTGAATCCCACAACCCCATAAAATGCACTCTTACATCGGTACGAGAAAAAGATTTCTTAAACTCTTTGGCCATGGTCAGAGTTTTGTTTTCTGAATGAATAACTGGTTGTCCCGCATACTCCCAACTTGTGTATATTCTCCAAGCAAGTGGGGCCATATCTTCTAATCCAGAGTTCACTAAACCAAGCAACTCAATCATTCCAGCGATGATTCTAGCGGTAAAACTTCCACGACTATTATCGAGTAAGTAATCTTGAACTACCTAGAAAACAACACAGATTTGAAAATCATGTACTCTTTAACACATACCTAAATCCAAATAAATAAATTTTATCATTTGTTTTGTAAACACTAGTAAGAAAACTGTATGCGGCTATTACATGCTTTTCAAGTGTAAAGGCAACAAGTGAATCCGCCCTGTTGGTTATTTTAGATAAAACAGTACTAGTAAAGTTCTTTTCAAAAACATTATTAATGTCAGCATTGAATTTGGATCCAATTCCAGGTTGATAGTAACATATTTGACTAGAGTTGTTTCTATCTAACATCTGAAACAACTTCAAAACATTTGTAAATGGTTTCGGACCAAATTCATTTTCTGTACCATCAAAACATAAAACAATGCTTTTAGAGTGATTTGTCTTTTGTATTGATTTTGAAGCATTGTGGTGAGTGGGGTGATTTTTGCCATTATTGACAATCATTGGCTCTTCAACTAACGACATAGCCTAAGAAAGCTAGTATTAATTTGTAAATTGGGATCAAATCTCTATATTTTATGGTTGTCTTCCGTTCCTTTCTTTTTTCTACTGAGAAGCTGGTTGCAAAAACTGTAAGCCATATATTTATTTAATAGTTTAAATCACTCTACATACACTACACACTCAATTAGTTTTTTTTATTTTACTAGAGCCAAACCCTTACCGTCATTGAAAAACTTCAATTCTTGCGTGGGCGTGATTTTTGGCTGTAACAATACAGTAATCAGCACCAAGAGAATTTCCAGATGCTGGACCCATTGCCTTATTAAATCCTTGTCTTGGATTAATTTCACATTCTAAACCATTGCATTCATCTGGGTTGTCACAAACAATTCTGATTCCAAAGTTAGGTATGTTTCCTGAAAAATCATCAATATACTTTGGATTGTAGCCAATAGTTACAAATGTATTACCGTTACTATCCTGGTTCATACCGGCTACATATGGAGACCAGTTCCCAATAGCCTTTTCTGGAGTGCCCCATACACAAGCATCTTTGCTGGAAACACCAGGTGGATTGACATAATAATGGGCTGCTGTTCCTGCCCAATACCCGGGACCAGGGACAGCAAGCACTTGTTCATCACCATCCCCAACTTCTGTAGGGATTAACATTGCCTCATTTCCTGGCAAAACTGTTTGACAAAAGGAAACAACATCGCTAGCTTTGTTAACAACAGATACAGTACCCACACCATCAATACACAAAGACCTTCCAATAAATGGTTTTGAAGTGGTACCATCTTCATTACAATACAAACCTCCATTCATGGATTTTGGAAATGTATATGATACAGCTTCAGGGTCCCACTGGTTCATTAACTTTCCTGGAGGACAAGCGAAGGGACAAAATTTTCCTGGTGTACATGGTTCATCTGGACTCATTGCCCAACCATTGGCCCCGACGTTAGTAATATCTTCGTCCTGAGGAAAACCACATTTCTTGATTGGATTAGCAAAGGCTGAAGCTATCAATGATGAGATAATAAATGAATGAAAGTACATTAAATTGAGTTGAAAAGAAAAATTTAAAAGATTGGATAAAGTTAATTTGCTGATTTTAGTCAAAGAATGGAGTCAGTTGGAGAAACAATATCAAATAGTTGCTAAAATCTAACACTATCTACTTGTTGAAAAAGAACGAACGGATATTATAGATTGAAGAAAGAAAAGCTAAAAGGGTTCCAAAAATTATGGCTGAGTGCTATTGTCCAAACCCTATATATTTATACTTCATTTTTCATCATTCACATGCCTAAATTTCACTGTCAATATGAGTTGACATTTGAAGTAAAACGAATAACTTGTAATATGTTTAAACCAGTTGTTGTTTTCTTTTTGTTTTATTTTCGCATCATGTTTGATACTATCTCCGCAAAACAGGCACCAAAAAAAAGCAAACAAATAAGATTTTTCCGGTTACAATAGTTTCACACATGCACACAGATGTAGGTCGAAGCTGGTCCAAAAAAAAAGTCTAGACCAATAGTGAGACAATCAATAGATTATTATTATTACTTTTTATCAGTGGTCAGGTCGAAATTGTGCCATAATGGCTTTCCTTTTTTCAATAGTATTAGACGTTTTATCTCTAATTTAGTGCTATTGGGGCTCAACACAGTATTTCAATCAGCTCCAGATCTCCTCTTTGGTCATGTACCACAATTAACTAGAGTGGAAAAGTAAAGCTACTACTCTATAGCAGCAATACCATGCTTTGTTATAATTCTTGTAAATTGGTAGCGCAATATACTTATCAACTGCACTCTTTTTTGAACCAGGATACACGAAAATCTCGTGAAACATAGTTTTTTTTTTCCCTTATACTTTTACAAGGAACAACTACACACCAAACACTCTCCAGAGACAGTGTAATAACACCAATGACAGGGACAATTACTCGTGCATTGAATTGGGATAATGTATACGAGCAGCAGTTTATTGCTGTTACACCCATGGGTGATGAAGTTTTATTGTATCAAACCAACCATGAAGACCCAGGCATTGAGTCCAACTCCATGCTAAAATTGTATAGTCGTTCAGGATTCGAAAATATCCAGTGTTCGTCATATTCTGATATAAACAAAGGTATAGTTGGTGTGGGGTCTATCAATGGTAATATATCTATATTTGACATATATTCACCAAACTCGTCGATTTTGAGTTTGCGTCCGAAACAGAATCGACCTTGTAATTCAGTGTCTTTTGGAAACCAAAACTTGGTTGTAGCAGGATTTGATAAAGGAAGACAAGACAATTCATTGCAGATATGGAACATTGAGACATATTCTTCATCTGGTAACAATGGTAGTAGCTTGAAAAGACCATTAGCCACATATCTACCGAATGAAGCAATTCTTTCAACCGTGTTTTATCCGGACCAAAATTCAAACATTATTTGTGGGTCCTACAAATTTCTAAGAGAAATAGATTTGAGATTGGATCAACCAGTATTTCAAATGGCAACAAAGTGCACTTTAGGATTACAAATTGATTATTTTCAGAACCATTTATTCCAATCGTTTAGTGAAGACGGATCACTAGCTATCTGGGATCGAAGAAAATTGACTTCTACTAAACATAGATCGACGGGAACAAACAACGTTATTACAGAAACTCCAATACTACAATTCACTAAATTATTGAGTGATGCATCCTCGAGAAAAGTCCAGCATCCATGTGTGAGGTATTCTACAGTGAGAAGGGGTGAATTTGCCTCTGTATTTAATGGGGATTTGATTAGACGATGGCAAACCGATATAGTACCAGAAAGTAATGACATGTGTGATTCTTTTAAGGCCAAGGACTCTTCTACGCTTCAAAGATTAAAGCAACAGGCTGTACAATTGTATAATCCCCGAGAAGAGTCAGTATTTGTGTCTTTGGTGCTTGATACCAAGACTGATTATGAGAAAGTGGTTTCATTTGATTATTCCCCCGATATTGCCTCGCATACATCAACAAATTTTGTTTGCATGCGACAGTCTGGTACCGTGTTTCGAATGCCTGTTGTTGAGTCAATTGAAGCTTTGGATTTTAATCCAATAAACGAGTTCTCGATAGCTGGTCCTGAAGGTACTGTAACAAATTTTTTGAATAAACAGTTTTTGGAGACTGACCAATCGACTAACTCCCAGGTTCCTGGTCCTCGTGACAGGAATGGTTCATCATTCATGAAACTTGGTGATTTGACATTGAATGATAATTTGAAAAATCGCCACACGGAAACCGCAACAACGTCCACGGTGGATGATGAAAGTCTTGCTCAACTGAATATTCCTGAGGACAAGAGATACTCTTATGATAATGTATTTGAGGAAGATATTCCTTTGAATAAGTTTTGGGATTCATCTGACATTGTAGGGAATGACATCTGTGTTACCATTAGAAAACGGGCACAGATGGGGTATAGTGTTGATTGTGACAAAAATATTTCTATTTTGGAGAAACTAGATGTGGCTGATAGTACATTGTTTTTAAAGAACACATGGAAATGGTTGGCACTAGCAAAGAAATCTTTGGATAAAAAAACCATGATTTCGGAAGGTATAGATTTGGGGTACCAAGGTGTTTTGGGTATTTGGAAGGGAATTGAAGAGTTGAATAAACAAAAGTGTACCGTGACAGGCGAACTCATCTCAGATAATTGGTTATCACAGGCAGTAAAAAGTATAGTATCGTCCAAAGGTAAGAAGACTTCGGGAATTACCATACCTCACGACAGTGAAAAAAAAGCACAAAGAAAGTTATGTCTAATAGTATGTGGTTGGTATTTCACAGATTCTGAGTTTGAAGAAAAATTGCAATTATTAATATCGCTTGGATATTATGAGAAAGCCGCTGGTTGGGCAGTGTTTCATGGCGATGTGCCCAAAGCTATTAGCATTTTATCACATGCAAAGACTGAAAGATTGCGTCTTATAGCAACTGCAGTTGCAGGTTACCTTGCTTACAAAAACTCTCATGTGAATAGTCCCTGGAAAGATCAATGTCGGAAGATGGCACTCGAATTGGATGACCCTTATTTGCGAGCAATCTTTGCTTTTATTGCTGATGATGACTGGTGGGATGTCTTGGATGAATCGTCTTTGTCATTAAGGGAGCGATTGGGTATTGCATTGTGTTTTCTTTCTGATAAAGATTTAGGGGTTTATTTGAATCGAATTGCAGATACAGTGGTGAACCGGGGTGAGCTTGAAGGTTTAATATTGACTGGTATTACACCAAGAGGGATTGATTTGTTGCAGAGCTATGTTGACAGAACCACAGATGTGCAGACAGCGTCTTTAATTGCGTCGTTTGCATGTCCACGGTATTTTGTTGATTCAAGAGTAACCCATTGGACTGATTGTTACAGGACTATGCTTAATAGTTGGGGATTTTTCGGTGTGAGAGCAAAGTTTGATGTAGCAAGAACCAAATTATCAAAGACATTTGGTGGACAGACGACAATCAGGGCTACACCGAAACAAGTCTACTTACAATGTAATCGTTGTAACAAGAACATTTCCAAAGCAAAATCCAATCCGGGCAACAATCAAGTGTTGTTAAAGCAACAGTTTAATATATTTAACAGCTTAAACAAGTTCAATGACATTATAAATGCATGTCCTCATTGTGGTGCACCATTACCTAGGTGTTCAATTTGCTTATTGTCGTTGGGGTCAGAGTTGCCATTGGAGCCGCTGGATAAGATAGAAATTGCCAATAACCCATCTTCGGGTATTGTTCCTAGAATTGAAAACAAATTCAACCTGTGGTTTAGTTTCTGTCTTACGTGCAATCATGGGAGTCATGCTTATCATGCCGAAGAATGGTTCTCCAAACATTACGTATGCCCTGTTCCAGATTGCAATTGTCGTTGCAATAGTAAGTAGCGAATAAAAAAAAGATAGAGAACTATTTTTAAATAGCAATGTGTAAATTGGTATTCTGAGAGTTTAGTTGTAGAAACGACTCTTGGAGCGACAAGCAAAGTCTGTTTAATTCTTTACACCTTTGCCACTATGATCCCAGTATTAAAATGAAAACTACAACTATTAATGAAGTAATACAAGAAAGTAAAGCCAAAGAATAAACATAGATACTACTATTTAGAAGCTGTGATAATACAACTTTCTCTTTATCCTACTTTTCGCCGTACTCTAAGTGGTTTTTGATTGAGTTTATTCATTTGTTGTGATTTTCGTTCAATTGGTCTCTTTTTTCCTAAATTAGAATCTAATGCGGCTTTTTTTTTCAGGTGTGCCAGGAAGTAATAAAAAGAGACCTCAACGAATAAACTAACTAAAAGGGAGGAAAAAGAAGAGAGAGAGAAAAAAAAAACTCGTTTGATCAAAATCTGTATGTCCTCACACTAACACCAGATCAACAATAACAAGTTAAATCCTTTTTTGATTTTGTATTTGTATTTGTTTTTTTTTTAATACCTTTTTTTTGTCAACCCTCCCTCTTACACAGAATATCAATTTATCAATCAAAAGAGCCATCATTCGTCTCCTTCCCCCCTTTCTGTTAGAGTTGTTTATTTTGAGATCAGTGTAATTCCAATATGTCGACGTCACAGCCGTCACAACAACAAAACCCAGAACAAGTTGTCAATGATATTAGACAAAAAATAGAAAAAGAACGGAAAATCATTCAAGGTTTCAATGATGTCAAAAGAAATACCAACAATCCAGAGGTGATTCAGAAATGTAAATCGAAAATCATTGAATCACAATCAATGATTGATTACTACCAAGAAACTATGAACAAATTAACTCGACAGATGCTGCGTTTAAATACTAATTCCAGTTCACGGACAGCTAGTAGGAGCTCGGTCATTTCTGAGTACAAGCCATCGTACTCCAATTTTGATTTGATTAAATACGAATGTCCCTCACTTGGTAATAAGATTCAATTTATGTTGCAATATTTGGAATTCAAACTCCAAGTCGAAAATAAGTATTCCGAGGCCAATAAAAAATTGTCTCATCTTTATCTTATGGATGGTGACAAATCTTCCAGTAATGCTGCTGAAGGTGGTAGAGCTGAGAGTGATCAAAGAATTCAATTGTTGGAAAAAGCTTTGAAGAAATATCAAAAGTTTAGTATCAATGACCATGAATTTGACCGTGATTACGAAATAATGGACAGTACAAAACATTCGAGAAAGTTGTTAACTGGTAGATTGACTGTTTCCATCACATGCATTAGAGATGTTGATCACATAGCTACTGCATTAGCTAAGAAGCGTGAGACAGTTGTGGTAATTAAAGTTGATGATCTCGAGAAAGCTCGAACAAAACCATCGAAAAATGATAATTGGAACGAAGAAATGGTGATTGATGTTGATAAAAGTCACGAAATAGAGCTTGCTGTGATGGATAAACAAAATGGAATTTATGTCCCCGTTGCTGTAAACTGGTTTTCACTTTTTGATTTAGCAGAAGAGATACGTAAAAAGAAAGTTGCTAAAGATCAGGGCTCCAGTGGGTGGTTGCCTGCAGCCAATTTACCTCAAACTGGTGGTTCTGGTGCTGGTGTTGGTACTGGCTCAAGTATGACTGGTGGGGCTAGTTATGGAGCAACCTCGCCTCTCCCAGCCCACAATGACTTGAAACCTTCAGTATCTCCTTCAAGTGATGCTAAAGAAAACAAAGTTCTGGTCAGTACTTGGTTGAGCTTAGAACCAGGTGGTCAAATGTTGATTAATTTGAATTTTGAAAAATCAATCACCAATGGAAAGCAATTTAGAGGACCATTAGGACGTCATGGGGCCATCCGTCAAAAGAAGGAAGAGGTATTTGAAAAGCATGGACACCAGTTTGTTCAAAAACAATTTTATAATATCATGTCCTGTGCCCTTTGTGGAGAGTTTTTACGTTACACGGGTTATCAATGTCAAGATTGTAAATTTTTATGCCACAAGAAATGTTATCAAAAGGTTGTTACCAAGTGTATTTCCAAGTCAGGCTCCGATTATGATGCTGCTCAGTTGAACCACCGTATTCCGCATAGGTTTGAGCCAATCACAAACCATGGTACCAAGTGGTGTTGTCATTGTGGTTATATTTTGCCATGGGGTAAGAAGAATGTTAGAAAGTGTACTGAGTGTGGTGTTATGTGCCATGCCCAATGTACACATTTGGTTCCAGACTTCTGTGGTATGTCATTGCAAATGGCTAATGAGATTCTTGCAACGATTGAGTCAACTAAAGTTTCACCAAAGAAGGCACAACATCAGCAATCACATGCCAAGCCGTTACCACCTAAACCACCGATTGAAAGCAAGCCATCTATGGATTCAGAAGAAACTTTGCACAATGAGCCGTCGTATAAATCTTTGCGACCAGCGTCAGTGGTTCATCAAGACACTAACTTTGTTTCAAAATTGCCTACTACAGTTCAAAATAAATATCAGGAACCAGTAGAGTTACCACCACAACAACAGAATCAGGTCGTTCCTTCTACTAGACGTCGGGGTCATGGACTGACTGACCTTAGTTTTGAAACTGGTTACGGTCAACAACAGCACCAGCATCATCGTGATGTGCCACAGATTGTTGTTGAAGAACACCAACATTACAATTCAAATGATAATAGAGATGTCGAAATGGAAGAATCTAAGGATGAATTTGACAACTTTGACTATAATAACAAGTACACCGAGAATGAAATTCTCACTGATGTTCAACAAGACCAGGTCCGTAGTCCCTTTGCTGATCAAATACAAGGTGTTCCTGAAACTTCTCATGCAAAACAGCAGAATCAACAAGTACAACAAGTACAACAACAAGAAGAACTTGGCCATCAACGTACTCATTCTTCAGGAAAATCTGGCAAGTCTAAGCGTCGCAAAAGAAAGGTTGGATTAGATGATTTCCAATTCTTGGCTGTTTTGGGTAAAGGGAATTTTGGTAAAGTTATGTTGGCTGAGTCGAGGCATACTCTGAAATTATGTGCCATCAAAGTGTTGAAGAAAGATTTCATTGTTGAAAATGATGAGGCCGAAAGTGTTAAGTCTGAAAAACGAGTATTCTTAACGGCTAATAAAGAGATGCATCCATTTTTGTTGAATTTGCATTGTTGTTTCCAAACAGAGAATAGAATCTACTTTGTTATGGAGTATATATCTGGAGGTGACTTGATGTGGCATATTCAAAAGAATCGATTTACCGCGAAAAGAGCCAAGTTTTATGCTTGTGAAGTGTTATTGGGGTTGAAATATTTCCATGACAATGGGATTGTTTACCGTGATTTGAAATTAGATAATATCTTGCTTACAACTAAGGGGCATATTAAGATTGGTGACTATGGGTTATGTAAAGAGGATATGTGGCATAAAAGCACCACATCGACATTTTGTGGTACGCCAGAGTTTATGGCACCGGAAATAGTGGCGGGTAAAGCATATGATAGAAGTGTTGATTGGTGGGCATTTGGTGTGTTGTTGTTCCAAATGCTTTTATGTCAGTCTCCATTTAAAGGGGATGATGAAGATGATATTTTCAATGCTATTGAGAACGATGAAGTTAAATATCCTATAAATTTATCTAGACAAACAGTATTGGTGCTACAAGCATTATTGACAAAGGATCCATCGCAGCGTTTAGGTAGTGGACCAAGAGATGCTGAGGAAATTATGGAACATCCTTATTTCCATGATGTTAATTTTGATGATGTATTGAATTGTCGAATTCCGGCACCATACATACCAGAAGTTCAATCAGAACATGATTATTCTAATTTTGATAAAGAGTTTACATCTGAAACACCAAGATTGACACCAGTGGAAACAGTTCTTACTTCTGAAATGCAAGAACAGTTTAGAGGGTTCTCGCATATATCTGACAATGCAACGATTTGATTAAAGTAGATATATAATAATAATATTTTTATAAAAAGGAGGATGGCAGAACATACACACATCCGTATAATATGTATATTCATCTATGTACAAACCAATAAATAATAAGATTACATGTAACTCAAATTTTTGACTATGTTATTATGCAACATTTATTTTCAGCATGTATTTGACTGGATTTTGCCAGTGGGCCAGATGACTGTTTTAATCGAGTTTTTCTTTGACGAGATGAAGTAGATGGTGTTTGTGCTATGGGTGTAGAACCATTCAAATCGCTGGTCAACATTGCTGATTCACGAGTTAGTGTTGATAATGGAGTGTTTTGTTCGACATCAAATTGGTTTTTATTCAGATTGACTTGATGTGGGTTATTATCATATTGTGTAAAATTGTTGACGGGTATCAGTTCTTGTAGTGACCGCTGTGGCAGGTAGTTTGAAGTTTGCGATTGGGTGGTGGTGGAAGTAGGAGTAGTAGTGATATTCGAATCTTGATCATTTTCTTTCTGTTGTATTTCATTATCAACTGTTGGAACTGTATTATCTTTGTCTAATTGTATTTTCACAGCCACGTTGGCAATGCTCTCAAATGCTTGATTAACTCCCATTACGTTTGCACGAGTACATTCATTGAATGAAACGGCACCGATTCGTTTAGCAAATTCTGCTCCTTCATAATAGGAAACTTCTCTATTTGTATCCAAATCTAATTTTGATGCAATCACTGATATTGGAATCAGGGGTCTCAACTGGTTTATTCTTTCATAATAGTCTTCTAATGCAGTGAATGATTGATAATCATCGATGGCATACACCAAGACAATGGTATTAGCGTTTAAAACGTGTCGTTCTCGAGTTAGAGTGTACATATCTATGTGGAAATCACTTTCAAATATAGTTATCTCACGGAATTTTCCATTTGTGTCTGGTGTGATTATTCTTTTAGTGTACACTGCATCCAAGTCATACAAACTTTCGTCGAAATGATGATACACATAATGAAGGATTAAGGTTGATTTACCGACACTACTGGAGCCAATGACACACATGTCGTAGTTCTTTGTTAATGCATGTAAGCTATCTAGTAGTAATGACATGATTGTATTTATAGTATAGTGGATAAAACGTTGTTAATTAATATGTAAGTAGGTTCTTAAGATATTTGTATATATATTGGTGAATTCCAAAAGAAAAGCCAAAATAGTTGATGTAGACTATGGATTTAGATTATCAGTGTTTTGGTTTGACAATTATTTGAACTAAATATATTCTATTGGAGAACAGAATAAAAGAAAGAAGAAAAAGAAGAAAAGAAGGTTGTGTTTGAAAAAAAGATCCGTTCAACCACTGATTTTACATTGGGATGCCATATAATATTTTTCTGCCAAAGATCATCATTTAAAGTGAATTCCGATGATTCAGAAACGCAAGAAAGAAAAGACAAAAAAAAATTGGTTCATTTCTTGTTCCTGCCTGTTGCTGTTTCTAGAAACAAGAATGGTCATATGACATGTGACCACTATAATATCGATTTTGTGCAATAACGGGGTTGAATACCGAGCAAAAGTGTGGACGTTGTTTCAGTTGCTCTAAACTCCGGCAGATTCTTTCTGTAAGATTAACCGAAGTTGTTCCGAGAATTCCTTCTAGTTTCTTTTTTTTCTTGTTAGAACTGGTTTGATTGTGGAGTTTAAAGGTTAACGTATTCTTAATAATTCTGAAATGGGAACCACATTCTAAGAAGAAAGGAACAGATCTAGAGAAGAATTACCACTAGACAATAATAAATCAGTTAACTTTGTTTTCTTCCCTTTTCTTTGTTGTTGTTTGTATTTTTGATATTGTGTTATGTGACACAACTATTGTGTTGTTGGAAAAAAAAAAAGAAACAAATGGTCTATCTAAATAGTCACCCTACATCAAACAACGCAATAAAATTGACAAATAATAGATCATGCCGACAACGGTCGTACATCAAGGCTGATGAAAAGGAAGGCTTTTCCATACAATATGTATGTGGTGACATATTTTTCATATTTAAAAGAAATCTTGTCTGGCTAATATAAAAGCTCCGGATTGGGAGATAGAATTTTAAGTCAATATTTCTGCAAATTTTTATGTATTTTACATCCTCATATCTTTGCATCTCCCCCTATTTTTATTTATTTTATATGAAGCATAACGGTGGTACCAGATTCTTGATTCGGTTAGGGTCACCATAATATAAAGTGGCTAGATTTTGTAGAACAAGAAAAAGAAACAAAAAAAAAAAAGAAAATATGTGTGTGTATGCAAAAAGTTGAGACAATCGGACGATTATCAAACAGCCTTAGCTTATTCACGGTAAAGGCTTATTTGCTTGTGAAATAGAGCTAATCGTATAGGAACAAGATTCTTGGATATTAACAGTTATTAGCTGATAAAAATAATTGATCCTACATTGATTTATGAAGAATTTACTCTCTTTTTATTGTACATTTCTAAGAATCGCTAAAAAATGAAAGGGTCTCGCAATATCTATGCGGCCAACACTGAGTTAACATTCCAACGTTATGCAACGTAAATGCTTTACGAGCCGACACCTAATCGTTATTATTATGACACTTCTCTTGGAGAATTGTTCTCCATCGGTTTCGTTCTACGTCTCTGCAACAACAGATTGAATATATAGACCATTTTTGAAAAACGATTCACGACGGTCTGATTCGTTAAACAAACTTGAAACAAACTCAAAACTAAAAGTAAACAGATTACATACACTAGTCAAAAGGTACGCGAATGACAGTGTTCCACTTATAAACATTTTGAAGATAAGACGATTCTGGTAAGCACTTATTCTATACCATTTTGTCTCAACTCACTACCAAAACAGATAAATATCATCAAGAGTGGTTCTAGAGCTTTATATAGCGGTTCTCATTTTATTATAATAACAAAAGTGAGATTATTCTTGGGCTTTTCTGAATACTCCATTAATGGTAAAATTTTAGTATGAAAAATGCTTCTACCTATAAATGGATTTTACACGAACTTTTTTTTAAGTTTCAAATTTTGACTATTGTGCACGTACACCAATATTCTCCCAAAAAACAATTTTGTCTCGTCAATCTGCTTAGTTATTTTTATTGGCTGTAGTATTAGCAGCTCGTTTACCAATTGTAACAATACATGAGATTAGGTGTTAAGGAACATATTTAAATTGATTCTGTGTGTACCTGAATGACTTTTATTCACAAAGGAGATTCAGGAGAATTGGATGGCGGAGAAAACATACTTTGACAGTATACTATTGTTGACGATGATGCTTTCAATCACAATAAGTAATCCTGTTTACAGTTTGTCCAAATCAAGTAAGTAAGTTTCTCATTTTGGATTTCTCTTTGTTTCATAGAAAAAAGGTACCCGAAAAAAAAAAAAGTCGCATTTAGACAAAAATTAAACCTGTAGACCAGGTTAGTGTACATGATGTAAATTAAAGGGTTCTACTAGATTCGTGAATAATGACAATGATAGTTATAATCGTCAATAAGATCTTATAGAAAACACAAGTTCAACAATCTTATATGTAGATGTAATGCAAAAGTTGTATATGATTTGTTCGAACGTAATAACAAATAGACATAATCATAATTGAAGTGCAACACACCAAGAAAAATGGAATCACAGTGAAAAAGACCAAGAAGAATAGGTGGCCCGAGGTCTGGGCCCAAGTACCATCGACAAAAAAGAGAATAATAAATGGCGTACACTGAACAGTGTCGTTTGTAAGACATTCCTACAACTATAATTAGGTAAACTTTCATATGCTGTTTGTTGGTGAGATCCAGAGTGAAGAGATAAGGACCAACTATCCTTTCCTCTTGTATTATATTGAGATGGTCCTACCATTACCATTGTAATTCTTGAGAAATAAATTGATGGCTGGCTTGTAGTCGAGAGAGAACAATACAATCGCAGAAAAAAATTATTATTGTAGCCCACAGCATATAATGTAACGTGTTTTGCATTAAATCTAAATCCAACTAAAGCAGCTGATTGGCTTTCTATAATAACTTTGATTTTGTATCCTTTGTTTCGATTGATTATCCTACTTTAAGTTGGTTACCCAACTAAAAAAAAGAGCTAACCACTAGCACTTATTGCCGTAATGACTTATACTTGTGAGAGTTTGTAGATATGAGATGTAGCTAAACAGATTCATGTTTTTCAATTATACCTGGAGATAGCTTAGCAAATTATATTACACACATTATAATTATTGAAATCAAGAAAACAAACAAAACCCAAATCAAGTGTTGTGTGTTATATGCATATGTACGTTTGTGTGTGTGTGTGCGTGTGTATGTTTCGAAAACCAAAAACAAAAAAAAATTCAGAGATTTTACATTTTACACGGCAAAAAGAGAATTTTCTCTCAATTACTAAAAACCAAAAAAACCAAAAAAAAAAAACAACATCCACCCATCAAAAATACTCTTTTTCCTTTACAACCAACCTTCCAGCAATCAAACCAGTTGTCACTTGGTGAGACAAGGTCCCTTGTTTAAACTTCTACATTTTTCACAATTAGTACTGTGAGACCTACAACCCTTTCTTTCGTTTCGTTCGCTTTTTTAATCCAGACTAAAGTATTCTATATATAATACAGCCAACACATCCACACTCGTTTTTTATAATTTTTTTTGTCTCCTACAATCTTTTTCTTAAGAATCAATTATTACCTGTAATCAACACCAAAATAATTTTTTTTAGAACAATAAAGTGTTAATTCAAATAATTTCATTAGTATAGATATTTTACTTTATTTCCATCAGAAGAAAGCAATAGAATCACTAAACCGTGACCATGTATAACGAAAAGTATGCACTGGATTTTCCAAATTCACATTATTTGTCGAATTTAAACAACCTAAATGGAACCAATCAATCGATCCATCTTAATAGATTACCAACACTAGGAGAAATATTAGCCAACAAATCAAAATCTCCTGTCGATTTGTTCACCTTTTACCAGTTTATGAAAGATGTTGAAGGAAAAATCGACTATTTGGATTTTTGGTTTGATTTAATCAACCACTTGAACTTGTGTAAACATTATGTCAAGGGATTAAGAGATTCAATCATTAGACAATCATCAACATTTCATCAACAACAACAACAACTGCAACAGCAACAGCAACAACAAGGTCACCGAATAATATCTTCACTGCAACCTCAACCTCAACTGCAAGATTTGTCCTATGAATCACCAGCAACAGCTACAGGGTTCCGCAACTCTATGGCCGTTTCCGAGAAATCAAACAGAAAATCATTGAGTTCATCTATTTTGTTGGACTTGATTATCAATGATAATATACTTGAAGAAAATGACTCGCACAGATTATCAGCATTTTTAAGAGGTGACATAAACTTGGACAATCTAGATCCAAAATTAAAAGATTTAATTGAACAATACAATGCCGAAATTGAACCCAACTCAAAACATTCATCTCGTGTGGACAGTGTAGCTAGATCGTCACCAAGTTATGTGTCAAACCCTATAATGGGTTCGGCACCAATAGCAAATCCTCAACAACCATACCTTCACCAAGATCGAAAAACCAGCTCTCACTCATTGTTGCTTCATGATGATGACGAAAACAACCACTCCTACTATGAAAATCAATTAGATATTGGTAGAGCAGATAAGGCAGTGAGTGCATCCAAATACATTTCCTTACAATCAGAGAATAAAGATGTATTTGGAAAAGAACAAGAGAATGAACGTTTTCAGCATCCAACTAATCCATTTGCCGATACTAGCGCTATAAATAATCAGAAAAAACGTGCTTCCACTATCAACCCATCTTTATTAGAAAAATTGATCAAAGACTCTCCAGCATCAAATGGAACACATTCTTTTATTACTAGAGAAAACTTACGTGAGTCGTCGCATCAATTACTTTTGAAGTATTTTGTTGAAGACTCAGAAAAGAATCTTAATTTGCCATCCAACTTGAATTCTCAAATCATAAAAGCAATTGAAGTCGACGGACGTGATGACCCGGATGTATTCAATTATGTTAAAAACTTTGTTTTCAACAAATTGGAAAATGAACATTTGCCCAAGTTTTTGGACTTTATGGCCACCAGAAACATCAACCATTCCAATTTTTGGAGAATTATCTTAGGATTCTTCTTCTTATTTATTGGGTTTTGGGTGAGTTTTATAATGGTGTTTCTAAATTATCGGAAAGGTTTACGGCCTGTTATAATTATACCCTATTTCTTGGCCTTTTATTTTCTCATTTCATCGATATATCTAATAGACCCGGTCATGGCGTGGATGGGGATATCAGAAACGTTTTCCAAGAGCAATGGACGACTGCTTATGAAAATACGGGAAAAATTCATTTACCGATTTATTGTCAAACGAAGCCTTTGGGTGTTATTTTTAGTTTTGATATTCACAGCTATTTTCACCGTTCTTTTCAGTTTGGTTCCAGGTCATCGATTATAAAACGATTGACGAGAATTCAAAGCGGAAACTACATAGATGGTTGGCATTTCTTTTTCAATTTGGAGGAAACACATCAATTTTTTGGTTATTTATATTTTGTTAATTTTCAATTCAATTCTTGTACGTTAATGTTATCTCGGTATTTGTTATGTATGTTTGTTTGTTTTTTTGTTTGTATCTATGTTTCTTTCTATTACCTTTTCTTCCTTCCCATTATTCTTTTTCTAAGGTGTTAATAGCATTAAATAAACAAAGAGCCATATTAGTATTAGCACTCCAGTTTTAAGGTGGTGCATTTGGGCAATATCTGCCTCAGTAGAGAATTATTAGAATAGAATTATTATCAATCAAACATTATTCTTTACTTGTGATATGGTGATAAAATTAGAAATGCCCACTTAGAAAATATACAAACTAAAAAACATAAAGGAAATAAAAGCTATACAACCTTTAATTAATCGAGTTACACTCTCAAACTTAGTTGGCGGCTTCAGCAAATAAAGCTTCTTTCTTTTCAGCCAATCTTTGTTGTCTTCTTTCTCTAGCAGCTCTGTTTCTAACTCTTCTAGCTTCAGCTTCTTCTTTAAGAGCCTTTTCACGCAAGGCTTCGGCTTTAGCAGCAATAATGTGTTCAACTAAAGATCTCTTGTGTTTGAAGGTGTTACCTTTAGCAGCTTTGTACAAGTTGTGGTACAAGTGTTTGTCAATTTTACCAGCATCTCTGTATTTAGCCAATAATTTTCTCAAGACTCTTAATCTTCTCATCCATAAAACTTGAGATGGCATTCTGGCGTCTTTGGTACCTTTTCTTTTACCGTAACCCATGTGTCTACCAGCTCTCTTGGATTCTTTCAAAGCTCTAGCTCTGGATCTGGAGTGAACAGTTTCTGGTTTCTTAACAATGGTACCATTCTTGTATAATTTTCTGATGGCACTTCTAGAGTTAGCGTTGGCAATTTCAGTGGTTTCGTTTGGGTCCAACCAAACTTTTCTCTTACCAACACCAATGACACTAGCAGCAAGTCTCTTTTGAGTTCTCAAGTTAGCCCTAAATAAAAAAAACTATTGTTAGTATTCTTGATGTACCCTTAGTTTGAAAATATGATTACATTGGGAGATGGCAAAGTATACGTCACTACAATTTGAGATAGTATGTCCCAGAATAAAAAACACTCCTAGTAGATTTTTCATAAATCTTTACAAGTACTTGAATCACAGTATCATTCTATTGTATCCATTCCAAAATATTCATTATTCCTATTAGAACACAACTGAAGTTAATGGTTATTACTGGCCATCCTTATCTTCTCTTATGAAGGAGAAAAATTTTTTCCTCTCTTCTTTCGACAATTTTTCAAAATCCATAATCTTTCTAATTTAAACTCTCCCATTAAAACTGTTCAATTCAATGATCTTTAAACGTCTCCATTCCCCGATAATCCCATTAGATGATAATCACATTTAATATTTATTCGTCAACATACATTTTTTATTAATTAATGTCCGTTAATACAATACGTAACAAAAGTATGTACTTTGAAAGTTTTTTTATAATGAGAAAAATATTTTTGTAAAAACTGTGCGAAACTCAGTAATACAATTCCTTCTCAAAGTGCGAAACACAGCAAAAATTGTAAGGCAAGAATGGAGGGGCCGAAACAAGCTAACAGAGAAAAAAAAAAATTTAGGTGGTAGTGTTTTTACCAATATGGTCTTAACTATGAGAAAGGATGAGCCATAATGTAAACATAAACATAAACTGACTAATTACTTCTCACTAACAAAAAAAAAAAACACAAACATTTGGCCTGCAGATAAATCTATAGGGCTATAGCCCTAGTCATATCACGTGAACATTAAACTATGCTTATAGTTTTTTTTTTTGGACTGCTCTCTTTCTGCGCTTATCATCTTGCATCTCATCTCACCTTAACACTAAGTTCTCCAATTTGAATCACAGAGTCTAACCACAACTTTATCTGTCCATATTTAATATACCACGCCGGTGAAGCAAAACAAAAGAGTAAAATAAACTGCATCTTTCTAAAAAATGGCCAAATCATTAAGATCGAAATCCAAATTACAAGCTAAATCTACTAAAAGAAAAGGAGAGTTTAGTAAATATGTTGAAGAAAGAAGTAAAAGAATAGCGAATAGATTAGCCGAAGAGACTAAGAAACAGGAAGAAGCTAAAAAGCAACAAGATCCAACTCAAACTCAAACAGAAGCTATGGATATAGAGGATAGTAAAGATAAAAAGGTGAGTACTTCAGGTTGGAGAGATTCTCGATCTCAAGTATATAAACAAAGAAAACTCAAGAATAAGAATAAGAAAAAGACACTTAAGTTTTAATTATAAGAATCAATGCTATTGAGGGGTTAGTTTTAAATGATAATTATAGTATTCACGGATAGATCTGTTAGAGATGTGGTGGATTGGTATTTCTTTCTGTGATTCACCGAAAGTATTATCAACTAAGAAGGGAAAAGCACCACATTTTCTAATGTCTCATATATTAGTTCAGTTCGATGTATTTCTTTTTATATATTAATTATAATTTTATTGCACGATAACGTTTACTTGTTTAATATGCTATTGATATCTATATTTTTTTCTATTTTTTCAATTTATCAGTTAAATAGTCTTCATATCCAATTTCTTCTAAAGTTTCTGCTTTACCTAATACTTCAGTTTCCATGTTCAACATATATTGGTTCATCTCAGTCAACCATTTTGAGTCATAGGCGCCTAATATTCTGATTGCCAACAATGCAGCATTAGTACTATTGTTAATAGCAACAGTTGCAACAGGAATACCTCTTGGCATCTGTACTATAGAGTGTAACGAATCAACCCCATCTAATGTAGATCCCTTAACTGGAACACCAATGACAGGCAATGGGGTCATGGCCGCCACCATACCTGGCAAATGAGCAGCACCACCTGCACCAGCAATGATACATTTCAAGCCACGCTTTGGTGCTTCAATAGCATACTCAGACATTCTATGAGGAGTTCTGTGTGCACTTACGATTGTGAGTTCAAATGGCACACCAAATTGTTTCAAAATACGAGCACCAACTGCCATAACTGGTAGATCCGAATCGGAACCCATTATTATTCCCACCAATGGAGATTCCTTGTCGGTAGCTAAAGATTTAGGAATTTCAGTGGTATCACCCAATATATAACTTAATCTACTCTCGGCATCTTGCATGGAAGATGTGACAACATTGATATGACCCATCTTTCGCTCTGGTCTAGTAGTTTTACCATAAAGATACACTGACGCATGTGGAGTTTCCAAAGCACGGCGACAAATCTCCAATTCTTTATTTGGAGTTGCCTTATCACCCAAAACATTCAACATAATAGCATTGGTGATGGAAGTGGAGAATTCAGTGAACCCCTTTGGCATAGGTAATCCTGTGACAGCACGAACATGAGCTTCAAATTGTGAAGTGACACATGCATCAATGGTATAATGACCAGAGTTGTGAGGTCTTGGTGCAATTTCATTGATCAATAATTCGTTGTTTTCCAACAAGAACATTTCAACACCGAAAATACCACACCCGAGGAATGACTTAACTGCATTTTTGGCTAATATAGATGCCTTTTTGGCCAAAGTATCTGGGATCCTGGCAGGAGCATACACTAAATGACAAATATTGTTTTCATGAATAGTTTCAACAGTTGGGTAAGCAAAGACTTCCCCTTCTAATGATCTGACAACCATCACAGCCAATTCTTTGGTGAAAGGACACCATTTTTCAGCATATAATGGACGGTCTTTTAAAAATTCTAAAGCTTTCTCACAGTATGACTTGTCTTTGACAACAAAGTTACCTCTACCATCATACGCCAAAGTTCTCGATTTTAACATATAAGGGTATCCAAACTTTTCCCCAATGTGTAACAAGTCATCGACTGTGTTGGTTTCAACTGCAACAGATTCTGTAACTGCAACATCGTGTTTGATTAAATGATTTTTCTGTAAATATTTATCTTGAATCAATCTTATGGTTTCAGGTAATGGATATATTTCAACTTTAGGGAATTTCTCTTGAACTTTGATTAAAGCATCAACATCAACATGTTCGATTTCAACAGTTAATACGTCTGCCTTTTCAGCTAATTTCACAATCGAATCATAGTTTGTGAACGATCCATCAACGTGATCGTCTAGAGCATTGATCTGTTTAGCTGGTGATTTGGCTGCGTCCAAAATTACGGTCTTGATATTCAATCTATGTGCTGCTTCAACAATCATACGACCTAATTGGCCACCTCCTAAAATACCAACAGTTTTGCTATCCATTATGTGTAGTGCTTGTATATGCGTGTGTGATGAGAATAAGATGAATAGATTAGTAATGTATAAGTTGATTCTTTTTGGTGGGGGGTGTTACTTTTATTTTTTCTTTCCATCTCATTGACAAGATTGTACCGAGTCAAAATGTTTGGGGTCTTTTTATTGCTGCGATGGATTGATTTTTCACTCTAAGCCTAAAATTAAATACCATCACGTGACCCAAGAGTTTTAATGTTGAAAAGTAGATATGGTTCGTTATTTGTCGTGGATTCAGCTCATTGATATATGATACCATCACAATACTCCAAAAACTAAACAATAACATGTAGTATTCGGTGTATAATATTGATAAGAAAAAGCTCTCCATTTGTAATAATAGAGTTAATATACGAATACAAACCACTTCTCATGTGTAAATACAGGGCACATCTTTGCAATTATGTAGGAAAAGAGGGGTTGTACATCATCAAGCAAAAATATTAACCATCACGACTAGCTTAGGAAATTATGCTAGTGAATAAATTCAGTTTTCGTCAAGTTTATGGTGATCATTGATTAATCATTGAAAATAGGCTTGGGAGAGACAATTGTAATGTCCCAATAATCTACAAATCTAACAATATTGCTTGTCATATACTCCAGATAATAATTGTAGTTGGGGGTCATTCTGTTTGCATGCCATTTGGTAATGGTTGGCATATAGTGGGATTTATCTTTCCAAGAACACTTCTTCAGCCTTAGACTCATTCGATAAAATAATTAGGATTAGGCTTCCTTGTCATCCAGTGTGCACATATACTGGAATCAAAACAATAATCTGTTTTAAACTAGTACGCTTGGATTACTTACTCATTTATGTTAATTATTTCTTTATATTTACTAAATACATTTGCAACTTCAGTTAGCAGTTCAATCAGTGGTCTCTCCCCACAGGAAACCACCATTACTAAAAATTGTCATTTGCTTTGTTCAATATCCACAGTTTCATCAATTATTGGTGTTGAACCACGCGTGCCACTGATCAGCAGCTGATAAATATTTAGCTGGTACTATGTGTATCCCACGCCCTATAATGATTTGCATATTTTGATAGCTTTATTTTTTCTAAGAATAGAGTAGTTCAATATGTCGCTTCTTGGTTTATGCAAACTAGTAGAATCATAAATAGTACATTAGACGTCACGCGTTTACGGAAATAGAGTAGACAACATCATCGTGCTCCTAACCGCGCGTGTATTATCTAATTTGAGCAGTTCGCAACTGACTTTTGAAAGAAATGTTTTCTTAACTTCCTTTGATATCTTGAGAAAAGTCACATCTCTAAACCACAATATCGAATAATTTCAAATAAACAATTGTTAAGGACGCGCTTCAACTTTCTAGAAGATAGTTTGTATACTGTGACAAGACAATCTAAATCGATGGGATTCGCGAACAAACTTTGATTTCTTTCTATTGTCTTTTTTTTTTGGAGACAAAGCATAAAGAAAGAAGTGCTTGTACATGACTATAATTCTGAGCACATGTTTCGGGGCAACACAGAAAACATAGAAGACCAAAAAATAAGAGAACAAAACTGAATTATACACTGATAGTGATTCCCCTCATCTTATTTAGCCGAACCGAACCCATATAAAGCCACATTATGCGAATGTGCCTGCATTCATAAAAAACTCAACTCTTTGCTTTGTCAATCTTTAGATCTCCAACTTCATAAGTTCAATATAATTTGAGGCTAAGTAAAAAATGTAGTGTTGTTGTTGGATAGAAATCTAGATATTTTTTTTGTCTTTTTTTCATTTATTTTGATAAAAACTTTAAATCTTGGATGAGGATGTGATCAAACAGAATATGTTGCAAAAGGCTTTTTGAAATTCTTTATTGGTGATTCTAGCTTATTTACTAAAAAGAGCCACTTTGCTAGGCGAGAATAACCGATAACTAGACGTACCTTGCCACAGGATAAACACAAGCAAAAAAAAACTAAGAGCCAATAGGAAAGTGTCTGATTTAAATTTCTGTATATTTGTCTGAGTTGCTTGTCGGTAGAAAAAGCAAAAAGAATTTTTGCATTATCTGAACAATAGTTGCCACAAAGTAGTTTTTTTTTTCTAGATGTCTATAATAATAACACTAAAATTATAAAGGTTATGATGAAATTCGGGAAATACTTACTCTTTTGAGAATTCATTTGAGCCCTCTTAAAGGATTTACAACTTTGGCCGCCTTATAGAACCAAGCACAACAACACAAACAGTAATGATCACATAAATCGATGGGCAGTATAGATATCATCATCGTTGACACCACGATATTCAGCTTGATGTATAATTGCTAAAGCACCAGTACTATATTTTATCTGGCAGAGATGTGAGTGAACAAATCTAAACACTACATATTTATGTATTAAGTAATCAATAAAAGGAAGAATATAAATATCCTAAACTAAAGGCTTAGTGCTTGCTGTCGTCCTATCGACACATAAGTGTAATTGCCGCCTTGAGAGCATTTATTTCTGGGTTCAAAACTATACGAAAAATTTAGCGAATTGCTCACCACGTTGTAGTTTTTTAAGTCAAAATGGAGAGCCTCGATTTCTTTGTTAAAACAATTGCTCTTATTATAGTTGTTAAAACCAAAATTATAGAGTATTATAAAAATGGCACAGCTGCTTTTTTCCACGATACGTTTGGTCTTGCATTGTTTTGTTAGGGGGATTTTATTTTGACTAAGATACCCCAAGAAGTTCAATCAAGTTGACAAATAATAAACCGGAAGTGTACCAAATTTCATTTCACTTTATTATAATTGAGCTCTTGCAATTTATCCAGTTAATTAATACAAATTGAAATTTTCATTTCAACCAGCTTACACCATTTTTGCGATACCAGCGCTTTAACGATGGACTCTCTTTTATTTGTTTTGTCCTGCCTTATGACAACATTATACAGGTGTTAGGGCGTTACTTTGCGATTTGTTACTTTGAATCCCTTCAACTAGATGTATCAGTGAGGACAACCACTACTAAAAAATGTTTTAGCCTAGTCTAAAAAATTAACATAGGATGCGCTGCATATTTTGAAATAACCGCTGACCCTGCTTACTTTTTTTTCACAACCTTATGGTTTTGTGTTGTTTATAGCTTGGGTTTTTAACCAATTTATGCCAACTAAAAGGGTTTTTGGATTACTTGCACAATATATTTCCAAATGTTGAATAGATAGGGAAAACAATTAAATAGATGTCTAATGATTGGAGAGAAAACTTTACCCTTGGCAGGATTTCAAGATTTACACTTTTTTGTTTTGACAATTATCGCGTAGATCTTCTCTTCAAACAATCTGTGTTTCATGAAAAGAATGTTTCAGAATTGTGAACCATCGAAGATCCAACCCAAATGAATCGACACTTTAACCCATAATGTGACTGGAGATAATGAAAAGGTGATAAATAAAATGTGTCTACTCATTCGGAGGCGATAAGTAGATTAGTAGTAGAATACTTGTTGTCATATGGTTTGCCATTTAGTGCTCTTCTAATATTTTTTTTTCTCGTTTATTTCGTCTCTTTACAAGTCTTGCAGAATATTTTGGTATTTCCGTTTATGAATCGCCCCGCCTTGCCCCTCTTCCCCTTTGCTGTTCAGCTTTACCCTCCCCTTCATTTACTGTACATTAAGTTTTAAGTTTGTAAAAACCGAGGAGTTGTTTTGCAAGCAAGCAATGGTGTGGGTTTACTGATTCAAAAAGACATTCAACTGTTAAAACACAATTACAATAGCCATTTTTTAAAATTGGACCCTTATAGGCATTGATGCATTGAACAAGCTTGCCTGTTTGACATAGTACAAACAACTGTAATGCAAAGAAGTGGAAACAAAAGAAACCCAAAAAAACTTCAAACATTCTAAGTTGAAACTCTAATACAAGCCTCATACAATTATGTAATCCATTATGATGATAACAATAATAATCGAAACGAATGGAATCGAAACAAAAAAAGAATCACAAAAATAAAAATCACCCAAAAAAAAATAATAAGAAACGATTTGCAAGATTACACTCTTTTCTGTACTCAGATAATTAAATCATAGATGATTTACAATGATCATCATTATGGGTTATCTTCAACTACAAAATGCTCAATAACCTCCCACCTCCCCCCTTTCCCCTATTTATTCATCGCCAGCATCTTCAATATTGAAGATACCTCTTTATACTTCGATGATAACAAATAATAATCTGAAACATATAGATTTGTTGAGTTATTAAACAATATCTCTTGTTTATGAAACAAGCAATTACATCAATACAACAAAAAAGAAATATATCATACAACATTTAATAAATTATATAGAAACAAAACAAAACAAAACAAAATACACAATTAAATATAAATCACGAAGAACTAAA